>ENA-ORDI01000001-ORDI01000001.1-marine-metagenome-genome-assembly--contig:-NODE-1-length-242880-cov-8.816254_pt1 | contig 242880 bp, 232 predicted proteins | sample MGYA00248628_ERZ508525 | MGnify/ENA primary metagenome ERZ508525 (study PRJEB26195, sample SAMN05422138) | marine metagenome | isolation source: East of Porto Seguro, South Atlantic Ocean | place... | reverse complement strand
ATGATCTATGATATATTAGGTAGGGAAGTGGTAAAGCTGATCAGTGAAGAAATACCTGCAGGTTACCAGTCTGTTATTTGGAATACCCGAAACAACTTCGGGCAGCCAGTATCGGCAGGGGTTTACTTTTACCAGATTCAGACCAAGGACTTTGTTAAGACAAAGAAGATGGTTCTGCTGAAATAGGATTAACCTTGAGAAGGTTGTATGGCGCCATTTTCCATCAAACATCGCCCATCTTACATGCCGCCTTTAGCGGCGCCGATTCTTCCATTGCTTCCCGTCAGTCAGAGCAGGTAGATTTCCACCCTAAAAATTATTTGAAAATTTGGTCGTGCTAGATGGGGAATTAGCGGTGCCCTGTAACCTGCAACCCGCTATAGCAGGATTGATGCTTGCATCAGGCAGATAATGATCATTTTATGCAAGTTAAGTGGTGTTGAAGTTTCAATTCTTCGCAATGGTTTTACACTAAACCCCGTCAGGACCGGAAGGGAGCAGCGGTAGGTGATTAGGATTATGTGCCGGAGAACCCCTGAAATGGAGCTAACTGACTTGTCATAAATTGACCCCAGGTCTGACAACCGCAAGTGCACGACCATCATTATTTGAGAGAGAATGTCTTACAAAGTTTTATCCCTGAAATGGCGCCCCCAATCTTTTGATGATGTGATTGGGCAAAACCATGTGACACAAACATTAATTAATGCCTTTAAAAAGGATCGCGTTGCCCAAGCGTATATGCTAACCGGTCCACGGGGTGTGGGGAAAACCACCACTGCGCGCATTATCGCGAAAGCTTTAAACTGTCCCGAATCCAAAGAGGGTGTACCTTGCAATACATGTAATATATGTCAGGAAATCACGGATGGGCGAAATCTGGACGTATTAGAAATCGATGGTGCATCCAATCGAGGTATTGAAGAAATTCGAAACCTTCGGGAGCAAATCAAATATGCTCCGATGAATGCTCTTTATAAAATTTTCATTATTGATGAAGTGCATATGCTGACTAATCCCGCATTTAATGCGCTGCTCCGTACATTGGAAGAACCACCGTCCCATGGAAAGTTTATCTTGGCCACAACCGATATTCACAAAGTGCCATCAACCATTATTTCCCGTTGTCAAAGATTTGATTTTAATCGAATCACCGAGTCCACTATTTCCGAACAATTATCCATGATATTAGAGGAAGAGAAGATTTCAACTGATGATGAATCTTTATCAGCCATCAGCCGCAAGGCAGATGGCAGTATGCGGGATGCGCTGAGTCTCATGGACCAGGTAATTGCTTTCTCTGGAGAAACCATACAAATTGATGATGTTGCTACGGTGATTGGGCTCATTCCTATTGATATCTTTTTTAACTATTCAAATGCCATTGCGGATAAAGATGCCTCCCGAATGATGGGTGTACTCCATAAGATTCAAACCACTGGCTTACCCTTGGAAGATGTTACCCAAGGATTAAACCAGCATTTTCGCAATTTACTCATTAGCTTGATTAAGGATGGTGAAGGTTTATTGGAATTAAACGATGAACATGTAAAACGCTATGCAGATAGCGCTAAGTCGTGGAATAGTAAAGATATACTCAGAATAACTAATGTACTTAATGAATTAGAATATTCTTTAAAAAGAATATCTCAGCCATCCATTCAATTCGAAATGACTGCCATGAAATTTTTGGAATTTGATTCATCAGTTTCTATATCTGATTTGCTTGCTGGTGTAGAACCGAAGGAAGTAAAAAAAATTACTAAACAGATAAAAAATGTCACGGTTGATTCAAAATTGCCTCAGATATCCGAAACAGAAATTCCGGTTGAGAAAAAAGTAGAAAAAATAGTTTCAGAAAAACCGAAGAAGGAATCTGTTGAAGATTCGTTTGTCAAATCGGTTAAACCAGCAAAAGCGGACCCGATTGAGGAGCCATCTGCGCCCACACAGAAAATATCTTTTGAAGAAATTGAAAAAGGATGGCTCATGTTTATTGAGGGGGTCCGGAAGGAAAGACCTTCCATAGGAACTGTATTGGAACATAGTGAACCCTTTGAACTCACGGGGAATCGATTGGTTATTAAAGTTTATGATCTCCCCAAATTCAGTGTGGGTAGTTTAAATCGGAACAAACAAATAGTCGAAAAGTTTATCGAAGAGCATTATGGCGTTTCCTTTAAATTGGTTGCACAATGGCAAGAGGGTAAAGGCCCAACAGATCGGATAAAGAAACCTCGCGAAAAACAGGACAGTGGCGATAGTGATAAAAGTAGAGATGGGGACCAAGTAGTCTCCAGAGTTTTAGAAGTATTTGATGGTGAAATTTTAAGATAGGAGAATAGATGTTTAATAAAGGCAATATGGCCAAAATGTTAAAACAGGCCCAGGATGTGCAAAAAAGAATCGAGCATGTGCAAAGTGAGTTGGATGATTTACAGATTAATGGTGAATCCGGCGGCGGTTTGGTAAAAGCAACCGTCAATGGTAAAATGGAATTATTAGATATTTCTCTTCAGGATGATATTCTGGAAGAAGATAAAGATATGATTGAAGATTTGATTATTTCCGCAGTCAATAATGCCATGTCTAAAGCACAGGAAGAAAGCCAAAACAGAATGAATTCTGTGACGGGTGGTATAATGGGCGGAATGAAAATTCCTGGGATGTAATTGAGTACAATTCCAGATAGTATAGACCGGCTCATTGAGGAATTCTCTCGATTCCCAGGCATTGGACGAAAGACGGCTCAACGTATGGTATTTCATGTGCTGAAGTCCCCGAACGATCAAGCGGTAGAATTGGCCCAAGCAGTCATGGATATGAAAACGAAAATTCGTTTTTGCTCCATTTGCAATGGAATCACAGAAGAAGATCCGTGCAAAATCTGTACCAATCCTAAGCGAGATCAATCTTCTATTTGCATTGTAGAAGAGGCAGCCGATATCTATACATTTGAAAAAACAAATGCGTTCCAAGGTTTATATCACGTGTTAGGTGGCGTTCTTTCCCCATTAGATGGGATTGGCCCGGAAGACTTGAATCTGGATGCATTGGTGGATCGCGCCCAATCGGGATATGAAATCATCATTGCGACAAACCCAACCATAGAAGGTGAAGCGACTTCGTTGTATATTGCGAAACTCCTCAAGGGCAAAGAAGTGAAAGTAACCCGCCTTGCTCGAGGGTTGCCCATGGGAGGAGATTTGGAATACATTGATGACGCCACCATCTTAAGAGCCATGGAAGGCCGAACGGCACTATGATGACGTTACCCAACATACTGACGATTTTTAGAATTCTATTGACACCTGTATTTATTCTATGTCTATTTGCTGAATTTCATAATGCACAATTTTGGGCATTGTTTATATTTATTGTCGCTTCCATAACGGATGCTTACGATGGTTATTATGCACGAAAAAATGATATGGTAACCGACACGGGTAAATTTTTGGATCCCTTAGCCGATAAAATATTGGTTTCTTCCGCATTTATTTCATTCGCAGTCATGGGCTTAATTGATTTCTGGATGGTGACACTCATCATATTCCGTGATTTATTTGTAACAGGACTTCGCGTCATTATGTCCCGTAAGGGGTTCACCATGATTACCAGTCAAATTTCGAAGTCCAAAACAAGTGTACAGATTAGTATTATCATTTTTACCCTTACTATTGTGAGTCTGAAGGGGATAAACTGGTCCATAGTTACGGATTACCTCACTTTCGTTAAAGAGTATGAGTTGGTTTATTATTTAACCATGGTTACTGTTCTGTTTACCCTATATACTGGCTTTACCTATATTCAGGAAAATAGAAAAGCAATCAAGGAGATGATGAACTGATTCATGAATCGGGTAGCGGCTGAATGGATTAGTACTGTATTTTATATTGGCAAACTCCCTTTAGCTCCGGGGACGTGGGCGAGCATCGCCGCTACTGTTTGTTGGTATTTTTTATTTCAGGATGTACACCCATTTGTACTACCAGGCGTTTCTATTTTTCTTTTCTTGATAGGCGCCTTCGCATCAGATACAGTCGTTCAAGATACAAAAGAACATGATCCATCCAGAATAGTCATTGACGAATGGGTGGGGCAATGGTTAGCCTTTTCTATGATGCCTGTGACAATCACGACAGGTCTGATTGGATTGGTTGCATTTCGAATTTTTGATATCCTTAAACCAGGCCCCGTCAAGAAGGCAGAAAGACTCTCGGGCGGTTGGGGAATTATGGCTGACGATGTGGTTGCGGGAATGATGGCCTATTTCGTTCTGTTAATATTTTACACCTATATCCAATGAAAATTGGACTCATCACTATTGGGGCAGAATTACTCAATGGTGCGCGTACCGATACCAATGCCGCCTGGATTGGGCAACATGTAATACCATCCGGTGGATCTGTGGAATGGCATATGACAGTTACTGATAAAAAAGAAGCCATTGTAAATGCTTTAGATTCGGTTCCAAAATCCATCGAAGCTGTTTTATGTACGGGCGGATTAGGCCCAACCCACGATGATATTACGCCCACGGTTCTGTATGAATATTTTGGTGCACAGCCGGAGTTCGATGAGGACTACTGGACATTACTCACGGAGAAATTTTCTACCCGCGGACGCACGATCCCCGAATCCAATCGTAATCAAGCCATAAAACCGGATATTGGGGAAGTCATTCCAAATCCTGTCGGTTCTGCTCGGGGACTCCATTTCACTAATGACCATTACGATTGTTTCGCCATGCCCGGCGTTCCATCGGAAATGAAAGCCATGATGTTGGCTACAATCCTTCCCTGGATTGCGTCCAAATCCGAGGTCAAGCACCATATAACTATTATGCGAACTACCGGTATTATGGAATCGGCCCTCTATGAAAAAATTGATGCAATTATTAATGATTATCCAAAAGTGAATGTGGCTTTTTTACCCCGATTTACCGGAGTGGATTTGAGAATATCATCTACAAATGAAGATGCGTTAAACAAATGGGTTGATCTTGTTTTGCCGGTCATCGAAAAATATCATTTCGGGGGCGAGGGGGTAGCGCTGGAAGATGCTGTCGGTGAATTGCTTATTAACTGTGGCAAAACAATTGCCACTGCAGAATCATGCACTGGCGGACTTATTGGCGATCGATTTACAAATGTTTCTGGAAGTTCAGCTTATTACAAAGGTGGAATTGTCGCATATAGCAATGAAGTCAAACATGATATGCTGGATGTCAAAAAAGATACGTTGGAAACATACGGGGCGGTTAGTGAAGAAACTGCGTTAGAAATGGCCATTGGTGTTCGAAAGAAACTAGCGTCTGATATTGGACTTTCAACCACCGGGATTGCTGGACCCTCCGGGGGTACCGATGAAAAGCCTGTGGGATTAATCTATGTAGGGATAAGCCATGAAAATGGTGAAAAAGTCTATAAGTTTACGTTCACACCTTCCCGATTAACAAATAAGCTCATGGCCAGTCAAGCCGCATTAAATATTACGCGTCTTTATTTATTATATGGATCATAGACTCATTCGTACCTTTATTGCGATCCCTGTTCCAGAACCTGTCTTCGTACTTCAAGGGAATCTGAAAAACACCATTGCAAAAAAAACGGGGAAGGTTCGATGGGTAAAGAGGGATCAACTCCATTTAACGCTTAAATTTGTGGGAGATACTCCGGAAGAATCTATCGACGATGTGCGTGGTGTGATGCAAAAGGTTTCGAATCAAATGACCCCATTTAAAATTTTTATTCAAGGAGTAGGATGTTTCCCCAAAATTGAGCGGCCACGTGTGATGTGGGTTGGATTAGATGGGGCAATAGATAAACTCAATCAATTAGTTACGGCAGTACACGATGGGTTGGACCCGCTTGGTTTTCCCAGGGACGAAAAGGAATTTCATCCCCATATCACCATGGCCCGGGCAAAATATCCCCAAAAGAAAACGCCGGATATTTCTTCTTTTTTAAAAACAACTTATGACCCCATTCCATTTAGAATCGAAAAAATTCAATTTATCAGCAGTGAACTCTTCCCAAATGGGCCAGTATATACTATTTTAGGCACTCACTTTTTTGGAAATAATTCACTTTAGGAAAAGAAATGGCCACCACAGAAAATAAAAAATCAAAAGCGATAGAACTGGCAATCACCCAAATAGATAAGCAATTTGGAAAAGGATCCATCATGCGGCTGGGTGGCAATCAGGTGATTGTGTCCGATAATAGTATCTCCACGGGATGTTTGTCCCTGGATGTAGCCCTTGGGGTAGGGGGCATTCCAAAAGGTAGAATTACAGAAATTTATGGACCTGAATCATCAGGTAAAACGACACTCGCCTTACATATTGTGGCAGAAGCACAAAAAGCAGGTGGTTATGCGGCATTTATCGATGCAGAACACGCCATGGATGCACAATATTCAAAAAAGCTGGGGGTTGATGTAGATGAATTATTGGTATCACAACCGGACACAGGGGAGCAGGCATTAGAAATAACTGAAACACTTGTACGAAGTAGTGCTTTGGATGTTATTGTCATTGATTCCGTTGCCGCATTGGTACCTCGGGCAGAACTGGAAGGAGAAATGGGAGATACCCACATGGGTCTTCAGGCACGCCTCATGTCTCAGGCATTGCGAAAATTAACCGGCACGGTCAGTCGTTCTAATACCGCCGTTGTTTTTATCAACCAAATACGTGAAAAGATTGGTGTAATATATGGTAATCCAGAAACCACCCCTGGCGGCCGCGCATTAAAATTTTATACGTCCATTCGATTGGAAATCCGGCGGATTACCACCATAAAAATTGGAACAGATGTAGTGGGTAACCGCACCCGCGTAAAGGTAGTGAAGAACAAGGTTGCACCTCCATTTAAACAAACGGAGTTTGATATCATGTACAATCAGGGAATTTCCTATACGGGCGATATTCTGGATTTAGCCATTCAAGGAGACATCATTCAAAAAATGGGTTCTTGGTTTTCGTATAGTGATATGAAAATCGGACAAGGTCGTGAAAATTCAAAAGATTTTTTAGATGACAACGAAGATGTGATGAAAGAAGTCGTCACCAAAGTGAAGTCCTTTATGGGACTGGATGAATCCAAACCGGAGAAAAATGGCAAACCGTAAGATTGTCAGAGTAAAGCGGTCCTCGAAATATAGTGACCGAATCATTATTCATTTAGATGACAAAAGCGTCTTCAGGATTCCTGAGGACGTTTTTGTTTCTAATCCATTACACGCAGGCGAAACAGTTTCTCTTGAAAAAATCGCTTCCTTTGGTAAAAAAATGCGGTTACAGGAAGCCAGAGATGCCGCCTTTCGATTGTTGGGCTACCGGATGAGAAGTATTGCAGAAATGAAAAAACGGCTCAAGGATAAAGACTTCGACGAAGAAGAGACCGGTAAAACCATTCATTATTTAATTGATAAAAAATATTTGAATGATGAAGAATTTGGGAGAGCCTTCGTCAAAGAAAAAGTTAAAAATAAAAAAATCGGACCGCGGGCATTAAAATCAGAAATATACCCTCATCAATTATCTCCGGAATTAATTGACACACTCATTACTAAAATATATCAAGAATTTGATCTTATCGATTTAATCGAATGCCATCTAATCAAAAGAAGAATTGAAAAGAATCATCAACTCAGCCATAAAGATAAAAACAAACTGACAAACTTTCTTACACGGAAAGGTTTTTATTGGGATACGATTCAGGGAGTGTACCATGATTGGGGATTAATATAGCATGAAAGATATACCACAAAGACTCGAAGAAAAATGATAAATATTGGAATTTATTTAACAATTGAAATCCTTTGTGCCTTCGAGCCTTTGTGGTAATCAAGCTAACGATAATAAAGATGGAACCCGTTTGCGTATAAAAGTAAAACCCATGAATATACAATTCCTTCAAAAAGAGTTGGGACGCATACCCAATGAAATAGAACAATTATTTTTTCACTATTTCTGGAAATCATACCAGATGCAAAGCATGTTTGATTCAGAAGCTTACCAAGCTGAAGTTCAATCCAATGATTTATCAAAAATGATATTGGCAGCCCAGGGTCAATCCGATCCACGTAACAGAATTTCAGAGAATACCATTCACGCTTTGAATGCTAAAAAGCTTGCAACAATTTCCAGGAGAAAGGGATCTTTTACATTAGGAATTTTACCTGACCGTTCTACAATTCAACCCAAAACAGTACAACATGCCTATTTTATTTCCGGTGGAAACCTTAGACGAGCCATTAAAGCTTTATATACCCAAGACTGGTTTGAGACGGCCATTCCTGTAAATAAGGGTGGGTTAGGATATTCACTTTACCAAATGTTCATGAATTATGGACGTGGACTTATCATGCCAATTGAGAAGTCAGAAAATATAAATATTTTATCCAGGAAAGGGGTGAATGGACTTATCATTGTGATAAATCAAGAAAAACAAAATATTTTATGTGATTTAATGAAGGAGAAAAAATGTAATTGTATGGAATTAGGCCGGTTAAGAAAAGAATTTAATATTGATATATATCATAAGAATAAAGTAGTCGGTCACATTCCCATATCTATATTAACGCGGTTGGTAAACCAGAATACAAATCAGGGTGAGATTAAAATCCAAACATCTATTCCCAGTGCACTTGAATCAAAACTGAAGGAGAAAAAACGATTTAACAATGCGCTGATTTCTCTAATGAAAAAAGACAATAAAACGGAAATTCTTCAGCCTACTCAAAAGAAAATCCTAACGAGAGAGAATTTAGCATTTATTCAACATCACCGCCGTCTTTATGGACTTGCTGTGAATGACAATGATACCAAACACTATACAGATTATAAGATGAAATCAATCGCGGCCATTGCCAATAGTACGAGGCATCTTGCTTGTGCAGGTATTCGTCCGGAAGTGTGTAGTGGATTTGTTGCGGTTTCCAATGTGAACTTGGAAGAAAAAGGCTCCTACCTTTCAGGCATACAAAGCGCTGGAAAGCATTTAAATATAAATGTACAGCATGTGTCATTTGAACAAACCGATAATCCCATGGACGGTGAATTCTGCTCGGGAGGCACTGGTATTGGGAATACACTATTCCCCGATGATTTTCCTTGTGCAAATTTATTCATATCCATGCTGGGGAGCCATCGGGGAGAATTGGGAGGGAGCCAGTATTTATCCCTCATCAAACAAGAAAATACCGGCACTCAACCGATGGTTGATCTTATGATGGAATCCCGCCTGCAAGAAACTGTATTAACCGGCATCCAAGGTGGATTGATACAATCTGCCAGGGCGGTAGGAGCTGGTGGCATTGCTGTATCGATAGCCAAGTCTTTTGGGGGAAATGCACAATTAGGCGCTCGAATTCATTTCTCCAGGAAACTCAAAATAGATGAATTATTGTTTGGTGAAACACAAGGCCTCGTCATTGTGACCATAAAAGAAACAGATTTAATGGAGTTTGAGAGGGTATGTATGACCATCGGTATTCCCGCCACGACCATTGGCCGTGTCACAGATGACGGTGTATATTCTTTTAATGAAGCCATTAAACTGCCAGTGAGTAAGTTGGTTTAGAAAAATGAATTATAATGTTCAAAGTGAACAAGGTAATCTTATCCCGGTGAGAAATATTTATTGTATTGGACGAAACTATCGCGCCCATGCAGCAGAGCTCAACCATGATGTACCGGATCGTCCTTTTTTCTTTCAAAAATCAATTCCTGCTTTAAACACTACCAATGAAATCATTTTACCTGAAAATAGAGAGATTCATCACGAATTAGAAATTGTAGTTCTAATCGGTAAGGATGGCGAAATGATTTCAGCAAGTAGTACCGATACATTTATCAGTGGATATGCGCTTGGTTTGGATTTAACAGACAGAATCTATCAAACACAACTTAAGGAAGCGAAATTGCCGTGGTTACTGGCAAAGTCATTTAAAGGTTCCGCCGTTGTATCCACTTTTCAATCGGAAATGGTTCAAAAAGACTTTTGGTTAAAAGTGAATGGCGAAGTTCGGCAAAGGGGGAATGCAAGCCAGATGGTTTTTTCAATTTCCCAACAAATCAGTTTTTTATCGAGTATGATTCCACTAATGAGTGGTGATTTAATCTTTACGGGGACTCCCAGCGGCGTGGGACCAATTCACTCCGGAGATTCATTAGAATTGGGAATTGGAGAAAAATCAATTCATTCTTTATCCGTTAAGTGATTCAACAACTGGCTTTGTAAAAGCCAACATTTCTTTATGGATTTCACCATTAGTAGCTAAAATATGATTTTTATGAATATTGTATTGGTTACCGTCCATCTGGCTCACTTTACCACCAGATTCAGACACAATTAAAATACCGGCGGCCGTATCCCAAGGATGCAGATCAAACTCCCAAAGTCCGTCCACAATTCCACAAGCAACATGGCATAAATCTATAGCTGCAGCGCCTAACCTTCGAACCCCCTGAGTCTTATCCGTAAACAATTTGAATAAAGACATATTGGCTTCCCATTTTTCACCGTGTTCATATCCAAATCCTGTCACCAAAAGACTACGATTCAATTGCGTATTTTTAGAAACACAAATAGGAACCCCATCCACAAATGCACCACCGCCGTGTGTGGCTGTAAATAAATGGTTGGCAGGTAATTCCAGGACAACCGCAACTTCTGGAATTTTATTTATTAAACATGCAATCGATACGGCAAAGGACGGATATCCATGGACAAAATTCGTTGTGCCATCCAGTGGATCTATTACCCATTGATATTCAGATTCGTTGCCGTGAGAACCGCTTTCTTCTGCTAAAATAGCATGATCAGGAAATGCATTATTAATGAGGGAAATAATGATTTCTTCCGCTTGCCGATCTGTTTCTGTAACCAAATCGCTTTGTCCTTTAAAGTCAGGGTCTCGAGGCTGATCCAATGCCGCTAAAATGATTTGCCCAGTATCAAGGGCTGCACGTTTGGCGAGGGTGAGAAGATCGTTATTCATGAGCAAAAAAGGCCTCGGAATCGAGGCCTTTTTGTTTGAAAATATTATTTATACGTTGGATGATCTACTTCGAAATATTCTTTTGTCATTTTCTTTAGAACACCAGAAAGAAGAATTATTGACAAGAGATTTGGAAAGGTCATAAATCCAAGGGCTGCGTCTCCAAAAGACCAAATCGCTTCGAGACTTGCAATGGCACCAATAAATACGAATAAAATATAGAACCCGCGATAAATTGGAATTGCTTTTTCACCAAATAGATATTCGGTAGAACGGTCTCCGTAGAAGGACCAACTGATAACAGTGGATATAGCAAAGAGCAATACACCCAGCGTAATAATTTTATCACCATATGGAAAGATATAAGCCAAACCATCTTTAAAGGCCAATGATGTAAGCAAGCTTCCATTCAGTAATGAACCTGAAAATTCAGGGTCAATTCTCGTGATATAAAATTCCGTATGATACCATGCGCCAGTTACAATGATCGTTAGTCCCGTAAGTGTGCAAATGATAATGGTATCGATAAAGGGTTCTAAAAGAGCAACCGCACCTTCTCTAACCGCAAATTTAGTTTTGGCTGTTGAGTGAGCAATTGGCGCACTCCCTTGCCCAGCTTCATTTGAGTAGAGCCCTCGTTTTACACCCCACAACATGGTATTCATGATAACCAGTAAAGTACCTCCTGCAATTCCACCCACGGCTGCAGGTGGGTTAAAAGCCATGGAAAATATTTTACCAAAACTGGCAGGAATATCACCCAAATTAGCAAAAATAATGAGTAGCGCTGCAGCGACATAAAGGGCAGCCATAAATGGCGCCAACTTAGAGGTGACATTACCAATCCGTTTAATTCCACCAATAATAACCAGCCCGGAAATAAATGCAATTGCGATACCATTAATCACCTGCTGAATGGATACAGCATACCAATCGGTTAACTGGTGTTTAATCGTTAACCAATGATCGGCACCAACCACTTGAGTGACTTCAGATAAAAGTTGATCAGATAAAGTAAAAGACTGAATGGCGTTCCCTGTGGCAAATGAACATATAACAGCAAAACAGGCAAACATAATGGCCAACCATCGCCATTTAATTCCCAATCCTTTTTCAATGGTGTACATGGGTCCACCCGCCGTCATCCCTTTACTGTCAAAATCTCGATATTCTACGGCGAGGGTACATTCAGCAAATTTTAATGCGGAACCAAAAAATGCAGTAATCCACATCCAGAATAAAGCACCAGGCCCTCCATAATAAATGGCGGTGGCCACACCGGCAATATTTCCAATCCCTACTGTGGCAGAGAGGGCAGTGGTAAGCGCCTGAAAATGATTCAAATCCCCTGCTTCGTTGGGATCATCATACAAACCACGTGTGACTCTAATTCCGTGCTTTAAATAACGGATTTGAGGAAATCCAAGATAGATTGTTGTAAAGATTCCCGTGCCCAAAAGAGCCACAATGATAAATGGGACCAAACTAAAAGAGGGAAATGACCAAATCCCCTCAAAAAATTCCACACCAAAAAAGATGAGAAAAAAGAGTATAATTCCAAAAATTATAATTGCGCCTGTTTTCTTATTCATAATGGGATTGGTTCCGTTTGTTTATGGGTTATCGTGCTTAATTGTTTGTAAAACGATGACAAGCTTAGAAAATGTATCCTTAATATGCAATTCCTGAAATGGTTAAATATAGTTCATTATTAATATTTCCATTAGATTTGACCTTATGGGATTAATGCTAAAGCTAAAACCAGCACCATTTATCTTCATTTTAAGTGCCTTCCTCTTAGGTATATCTTTTAGCTGGCTTCCCGTCTGGATGGTCATTCCCTTATATATTATTTCGCTTTTATTATTCGCGTTTTGGTGGCGAAATGTGAATAATGCCAGTATTGTAATGAAATTGTTTTATGGAAGTACATCATATCTTTTTACTGGAGACTTGGAAATGGAAGGAGAGGCCCAAATTATACAATTTAACGAAGCACTGAAATCTGATGTGCTCAAAGTGGCCCATCATGGATCCAAAACCAGTTCGTCTGACTATTTTCTTCAGAAAGTCCTCCCAAAAATTGCCGTAGTTTCAGTAAGGTATAAAAACAAATTTCGTCACCCAAATAAAGATGTTATGAATCGAATTAGCCAATATGCAGAAACCATCCACCGAACCGATCAGTCGGGAGCGTTGTGGCTCCAATCGGATGGATCCAAAATTTGGGAAGTTCATTGGAAATAATAGCAGGCGTAGATGAAGCGGGGAGAGGCCCTTTAGCCGGCCCTGTGGTGGCCTCAGCGGTCGTCTTGCCAGAAAATCATGGTATTGAAGGATTGGCCGACTCCAAAAAGTTAACAGCAAAAAAACGAGAAAAACTTTTTGATGAAATCAATGAAGTTGCAGATGTTGGGATCGGAATTATCTCTCATCGTACTATTGATAAAATAAATATTCTACAGGCCACATTCAAGGCGATGCGGCAAGCCATTAACAAACTGGAGGATCCGCCGCATAAATCATTAATTGATGGATTCGGATTCCCTGATCAAAAATTAAAGAATGAAGGTATCATAGATGGAGATAATAAAGTAGAATCTATCAGTGCAGCATCCATTATTGCGAAAGTAACCCGGGACGGTATTATGAAAGATATCGATCCCATTTTCCCGGAATACGGATTTGCTAAGCATAAAGGATATGGCACACAATATCATATGAATGCTTTACGGGAATTAAAGGCCACACCCATTCATCGAAAATCATTTAAACCGGTACAAGAGAATCTTCCCAACATGCATTGGTTAAAATCCAATAAAAAGATTGGTCCACTGGGAGAGAAATTGGTGGCGTTGCAATACTATAATCAAGGATATACAATTATAGAAATGAATCGAACCTGCAGCCATTATGGTGAGTTGGATATTATCGCCCAAAAGAATGATGAGTGGATATTTGTTGAAGTAAAAACGGCCACAAAGGATCAGATGGGAGGACCCGCTTTAAAGGTAGATGATTCTAAACTTCAGAAATTAGAATCAGCCATTCAATATTTTTTATCGGAACAAGAAGATGATAAAGACATTCGATTGGATGTGGCAACTGTCATGCTTAATAAAATGCCCATTATTCAAAATTATAAAGGAATCAGTTTAGATTGATATTACCTCAACAGCATTTAAGCGTATGGAATGTAGATTTTTTTCAATTTAATCTGTCCTCTCTTAATTTTGCCATAAGGTAGGTGAGACTATTTGATGGTACATTATTTAACACCGACAGCCAAATTTTATAATATACATATCGTGTCTTTGCGTCTTCGTGGTGAAAAAGGCTAATAATCGTTTCGTCTTGAAGCGTTAACTGAAGTAATTTCGCCGCCTATGAGTTCCAAAATATCTAAAATAATCCACGAAGTCAGATCCTTAATTATTCTCGTTGTAATTGTACTGACATTAAAGGTAACAATTTTTGAACTTTATATTGTACCCACAGGTAGTATGGAAAATACGATAATGACGGGCGATTTTCTTGCAGGTAATCGGTTTGTCTACGGCATGCGCACGCCTGAATGGATTGGTATTCCCTATACGGATATCGGATTTGATATTCCTTCAATAAAATTTCCATCCTTTCGAGAGCCGAAACGGGGGGATGTCATTATCTTTAAATTTCCAAGAGACACAAAACAAAAATACGTAAAACGATGTGTGGCTGAACCGGGTGATACTCTGGAAGTCAATAATAAATTAATTTACATTAACGGTAGTCCATATCCGCTTCCTGAGAATGGAAAATTTACTATGTCCCCAATTTCACCTGATTTTACACAACAGGATATCTTTTTAGGCGATCAGGGAAATAAAGACTATTTCAAACCGTTACGCATGCCCATGAAAGGGGATCGAATAGCCGTAACCCCTGAAAATACAAAACTACTTTTACATTTGATGCTATTGGATGGGCATGAATTGAAATTAGTTAATGGACAGCAAAAATATCCTTTCACCATGGTCAGTCCGGACGAGTTATATCGCCGGAAAGGGAAAATGTCCGTATATGCCCCTTATTATCCTCAGGGAAGTTTACTGGTGCCTTGGTCAAACACATTCCCAAAGGGAAAATTTCTTTTGGATGGCAATCCCATTGGTGACCTCGACTACTATACAGTTGAACAAGATTATTATTGGGCCATGGGCGACAATCGCGATGACAGCTTGGATTCACGATATTGGGGATTTGTGCCGAAATCTAACATATTGGGAGAAGCATTGTTTTCCTATTTTTCATTAAATTTAGAAACTTGGATTCCACGATTTAATCGTATTGGAACAATCATTCAATAGAACTTGATTGCCAAAAATTGATAATGTATTTTGAAGTGGTAAAAGAAGGATGGGAAACAGAATGAAGTCTTTATTTTCAGCATTAATCATAATTTCTTTGGGTGCTTCACAGGATGCACCTTCATCACCAGATTTGTCTAATAGTTCAGAAAACGCAGTTTTAGATACGGCGTCTCAGCAAATTCCTTCTGGTTTAGATACAGGCTACAAAGGGTTTGTCTGGGGTAATCCAAGTGGTACCGCAATTCCTACAATGCTTACGAAAAATGAATCTACTGACAGTCTTGCAGTGTCTCAAGCTTTTATAGGATCTTTAGGATCCGATTCTGTAGCCGTAACCTATTTTTTTGCGGATAGTGGATTTTGGAAGGTTGAAATTGATATTGTAATACCGCTCAATAATATTGATGGTCAAATTTCAGATTTCCGAAGATTGGAAAAAAATATCTCTGAAGTATATGGGCCACCTAAAAGCATGAATCAGAAGGAGTCCGGACCGTCCGGATCTTATTCGAATTTATTAAATCAAAAGTTTTCTCGGGCTTTCTATCGATCGACTTGGTCGGTTACACCTGCAGTTATTGAATTATTTTTAAGTACGTCTGTTTTACTGCCTGCATCAGACTTGGCTATTTTCTCAGGAAACTTGAGTATATTAAAACTGGTTTATTATAATCCGGACTTTATGCATTCTTCCCAACCAGTTCCCGAAGCAAAAGAAATTCCATCAATATTTGAAATATATTAGAAGGCTTTTTCTTGCGTAAAGCAATCTTTTGTTTCTTATTTATTTTTCAGATTGTACAGGGTACCTATCCGACCAGGATGGCACGTGAGTTTCATTACACCATTCCAAAATCAGAAGTGCTTGATAAATGCAGAAAACTACTCGTCAAGTTGGATTATGATATTGACATATTTGCGGCAGAAAGCCATATGTTAATCACAAAACCCGTAAAACTAGGAGGTGCATTAAGACGCTATGATTATGTTGTATATGTGCAAGTTAGCGATCGAATCAATTTACAAGTCGCAGCAGAACGCAGTATCTTTAAACGGGGGTCCCAATCCTCGGTGGGCGGTAGTGGTCAAATTGAAAAACAATCTGAGGCTGCCATGCCATATCGTTTACAAAAGAAGATATTTAATCCTATTTATAATGGAATGATTAAAAATAATTTCAGTCCAATGCGAAAATCAAAATAAATCCCATTATATTAAAATAAAACTGTGTTAATTTCGCATTCCAATTTTTTACAAACGTCATGAATTTGAAGTACACTTTATGAGTATAGATTTCGGAAAAAAGGAAGCCCGCGAAGGGTATCTACAAACAAAACTTGATGATTTATTGGATGGCATAAACGCATCCTATGGTCAATCATTATTGGATGAGCTTATGTCAAGACTAGAAGCTACCATTGATGATTTCAACAAGGAAGTAGATACATTAATGGATTCCCTTAAAAAGAGTTCTGAGGAAAAAGAAAAATTAATTCAACTAATTAAAGCAGGTAAAACGACCAAGGCTGATGCTGAAGGTGAATCTACTGAAGATAAACCTGAAATTGAAGAAGATAGGGAACTGAGTGAATGGGAAAAAAGATTGGAAGGAATGAGTTAACGATATAATGAGGAAAAAATGAGTATTAAAGATAAAATCATTTTTGGGGTATTAATTATCATCATTGCAGCTGGTGGATATTTTCAGTGGGTATCAGATGATATGAAATCCAGAATGGATGTTTTAAACCAAAATGATCAAGAGCATTTGGATGTAATTGATAAAGAATTTAGGGAAGATTTACGCAATTTAAATTTACGTTTTGAAGGTCGCGGAAAGCATATTCGTAAAGCCCAGCAAGATATTATTGCCAATACCAATCTTATCAATACAACTGCGTCTGAGCTTAACGATAAAATTGATGAAGTTCAATATAACTTGGATGAGTTCAGTCGAATTACCGATATAAAAATTGATAAGGCAAATAATGCTTTAATTGATCTGGAGGACTCATTTGATAGTCAACGACGCCAAAACCGACGAAAATTTTCTGATATAGAACAAACGATAACCCAATTGCAAAACCAAGTGAAGGAATTGCATAAGCCGAAAGATGACGGTGAAAAGAAGAAAAAATAATAATCTTCTAATTATATGAAAATCAGTTTGACAAAAGGGTCGCAAAAAAGCGACCCTTTTTTGTTTATGCTTGAATCAGTTAATGAATTTGAATATTTTGATAAGGGAATACGATATTTCAATGCCAATCAATATAACCAAGCTCATAAGGAATGGGAGATATTATGGAAATTAATAGGCAACCATCCGCGAAGAAATGGACTAAAAGTATTCCTTCAACTCATGGGCATTTATCAAAATATTCAATTGGGAAAATGGGATGCGGTGCGCTATGGCATTCGGATTGCAGGCTTACGATTATGTGAAAAGATTACAATGATTAAAGCACTTGTTGAAGTGGCATCTATTGAAAGATTTCTCTCAGTTTATGTAGAGAAAAAAATATCACTTAAAGCATTTGATGAGCTTCAGATACAAAGAAAATGGGGTAGAGTTCACAAAGACCTCGGAACTAAGTGAACGTCTACCCCTTCCACATACCAAAGGTACCAAGCCAGCACCTTGATAGGCTTAAAGTAAAAGTTTAATTAATGGTATGCAAGCTATTTTTTATTGGTTATAAAAAAGAATAATATGTGCCGGAGGGGGGACTCGAACCCCCACACCTTTCGATACACGAGTTTGAGTCGTGCGCGTCTACCAATTCCGCCACTCCGGCAAAAAAGTCGTATAATTAGCGGCGAAACTTATTATCTATCTCAATTGAGAGTCAAATTATTATATTCCTGATTTACTACTAACTTTATAAATTACGATTGGTTTAAATTTTAGAATTACAATAAACAAAACTATTGGGAATTGATCATGGAGATAACACCAAAAATATTATTACAAAATGCAGAGCTGTACGAAGCCGAATCAGCTTTGTCTATAAGGGATCAAGAAGGAAATTGGCATCAGACCAATTGGTCTGACCTATATGCTGAAATCATGGACATTTCGAAAGCGCTGTTTGCTTGCGGTGTGGGCATAAATGATAAAGTAAGTATTTATAGCTATAATAGAAAAGAATGGTATGCAGGATATCTTGCGGCACAGACAATCGGTGGAGTGGCCGTAGGGGTTTATCATACGTGTTCTTCGCAAGAAGTGGAATGGATCGTCGGTAACTCTGATTCGAAAGTCGTATTTGTGGGAGACAATCCCATGGACAATGGTGAAAAGGAAAAAATGCCGAATCATCGAATCCTAAAGATACTTGATAATCTTCCTCAGGTTGAAACTGTTGTCATGATGAATGGCATTGAAGTATTAAATCATGAAAAAATGATTTCATGGGAAGATTTTATTGGCAGGGGAAAAGATATTTCTGTTAATACCGTTACAGCTATTCTCGACAAACTAACCCTAGATCATACCGCATGTTTAATTTATACCTCCGGTACAACAGGAAATCCGAAAGGGGTGGAACTCACCCATAAAAATTGGTCATTTGAAATTAGAGTCAGTAATGAAGTATTCAAGTTTTATCAGGGTGAACGGTACGTTTCCTGGCTGCCTCTTGCTCATGTATTCGGCCAATTAATTGATGTTAATTATTGGGTCCAGAATGGACTTCATTTATACATATGTGACAGCCCGCTAAAGGTTGTGGACTATGCCAAAGAAGTGCAGCCGCACCTATTTATTGGCGTGCCCAGAATTTATGAAAAAATATATTCTAATTTAAAATCAGCGATCGATGGAAAGGCCATTATTAAATATGGTTTAAAAATCCCCGGACTTTCAACATTATTAAAGGGGAAATTGAAAGAAGCAATTGGGTTTACTGATGCGAGATTTCTGATTTGTGGTGCTGCACCTATCAACACAGATATATTACACCTCTTTCAATCTTTGGACATTCCACTTTTTGAAGGATACGGTATGACAGAAAATACAGCAGCAGCGACAGCAAACCATGGCAATGCTAATAAAATTGGTACCGTGGGACAAGCAATCCCTGAAACGGAAATAAAAATCGCAAAAGATGGTGAAATCCTGATGCGGGGTGACCATGTGATGAAAGGGTATTATAAAAATCTGGAAGCCACCAATGAAACAATCATTGACGGATGGCTTTACTCCGGTGACGTGGGGGAAATTGATGATGAAGGGTTTTTGAAAATAACCGGTCGAAAAAAAGAAATATATGTAACTTCCGGTGGAAAAAATATTGCACCATTAATCATAGAAGAAACCATGAAATCAATTTCATTATTATCTCAATGTTTTCTGGTTGGTGATGGGAGAAAATATTGTTCGGCGTTATTTACATTAGATGTTAGTGTAATATTACGTGACAAATTGGGCGTTGATGTCAATGCTATTCCAAAAGACCCAGAGGGACAAATAATAATGCTGAATGAGAAAGGACACACCTTATCTGATTTCACAGAAAATGAAGATATTTATTCAGAAATCCAGGCTCAGGTTGATGTGTTAAATGCACGCTTTTCAAATCCAGAACAGGTAAAGAAATTTTCAATTCTGTCCAGAGACCTTACCATTGATGACGGAGAATTGACGCCAACTTTAAAAATTCGTCGGAAACAAATCAGGGAAAACTGGGATTCAGTTATTGAATCCATGTATACTGAATAAAAGTGGTAAATATTTCATTACTTGGATGTGGCACTTGGGGAAGTGCTTTAGCTCAGGTGGTGGCTGAAAATGGACATCGGGTTACAGCATGGCATTATAAAAAAGATGTGTTGGATATTAGAGCCTTATCCAGAAAACACCCGCGGTTAAAGGGATTAATTTTTCATGATAATATTCATTTTGAACATGACTTAGCTGCCAGCCTAACGAAAGCACAATGTATTATTGTTGCCGTCCCGTCTCATGCCGTTCGAAAAATTATGGCGCAATCAAAACCTTTTATTCCTAAAAAAGCCGTAATTGTTAATGTAGCCAAAGGAATTGAAAATGACACACTTAAAACTATGAGTGAGGTTATTGCAATATCATTAAATCATGACATGAATAAAATTGTTTCTTTATATGGCCCAAGCCATGCAGAAGAAGTGGTGGCAAACTATCCTACAACGCTTGTATCTGCCTCTTCATCAGAAAAATCTGCATCCTATGTTCAGAAAATATTTTCTTCGGACACCCTACGTGTTTATAGAAATCATGATATTCGCGGTGTTGAATTGGGTGGCTCCCTAAAAAATGTAATCGCCATAGCTGCAGGCATTTGTGATGGCATTGGTTTTGGTGATAATACAAAAGCAGCTTTGTTAACTCGAGGTATTTATGAAATTACCCAATTGGGTATTGCCATGGGTGCAATCGCAGAAACATTTTCCGGTTTAAGCGGCGTTGGGGACTTGATTGTCACGTGTTATAGTCGTCATAGTCGAAATCGATTTGTTGGTGAAGAAATCGGGAAAGGAAAACCATTGGATTTGATCCTGGATAAAATGGAAATGGTCGCTGAAGGTGTCAAAACTACCAAATCTGTTCGAGATTTATCCATAAAGTATCATGTGGAGATGCCAATTTCGGAAGGAGTATTTCAAATATTATTCAATAAAAAAGACCCGAAAGAAACGGTTACATCCCTTATGACTCGTGATTTAACACATGAAAGAAAAAAACCATAAAAAATCCTTTTCTTTCTTTTACTCAAATCTATATCAGAAGTAATTTCCCCGATGCCCCTGTAGTTCAATGGATAGAATAAATCCCTCCTAAGGATTAGATACTGGTTCGACTCCAGTCGGGGGTACAATTAATTAAAAATAATTACCCTTTCATTGATTTGGCGCTGGTTCCCCACCAACGCTCCCGAAGGTCGGGAGCGGGTTGGGACTCCAGTCGGGGGTAAAACAATTGGAGATAAAATGTTAAAACCAAAAAGAAAAATTTCAAAAAAAGAAATCCAGAGAGACCCATTTCTGGAAAGTATTTTTTCAATAAAAACGCATTTTACAGAAAAAAAACAATATTACACTCGAATCATTTTGGCCGTTCTTGCTGTGTTTATCATGGGGTCTTTTTATTTAAAAAGTCAAGATTCCAACAGGGAGACTGCTGAAAATATTCTCAGCAAAGCGATGGTATTTATAGCCTTAAACGATGAAGATAATGCCATGATACACTTGCAGGAAGTGATTGACGAATTTGAAAATACGGTGGCGGGTCGAAATGCCAGTTTCTATATAGGTAGAATTTATCTTGATAAAGGTGAGTATGATTTAGCTTTACCACATTTTGAAAGGTATGCTGCTAAAGGCAGGAACCCAATATTAACCGGATCAGTTTATCAGGCCATGGTGAATATTTACCGTTCTAAACAGGATTTATCGAATGCAATCAAATTTCAGAAAATGTCCATAAAACATTCAAATTCAAAGGAAGAAAAAGCGTGGGCTTCTCTAACCTTAGCTGACCTTTCTTTAGCCAATGGAGATAAAATAGCAGCATTAGAATTGGTGAAACGTGTAATAGCTGATTTTAAAAACAATAATGGTTTAAGGCAAAGGGCCGATGAAATAACTGGGAGAATTGGTAGTTAAGATCAGGGCTGAAATCATGTTGGATTAATCTTTGATTGACCTCTAAAATCAAGTACATTCCCGGCCGAAAAGTGGGTTGCCCAACCCACTTTTCTTTTACATAACGATGGATACATTGAAACAAAAAATTAGTGATTTAATACCCGAGCACATGGTATTGTTGGATTGCGTAGAATTCGCTTCACAATCCAAAGTAAAAATTGTTGTAGATGGAAAAATCCCAGTGGATTTATCTACCACAACAACCATAGCAAGAAATGTTCGAGATTCCGGCTTATTGGATTCAATTTATCCCCAAGGATTTCAACTTGAAGTGACGTCTCCTGGCGTGGATGCTCCCCTGATTCATCCTATACAATTTGAGAAAAACATAGGAAAACGGATTCGTTTAAAAATGTGGGGTGATTCGGAATTAATTCAAGTGGAAATTTGCAATGTTAGTGAAAAAGGATTTGATGGGAAATTGGTCAATGGTCATAAAGATATTTTTCAATTTGACGATATTGAATCGGCCAAAGTTGAAATTAAATTTTAATCCATTTTGGAGGTATTTTGGTTAACAGAGAATTAATTGAAGTTTTTTCAGAAATTGCTCGTGAAAAAAATGTAGAGCGATCAGAACTTGGTACAATTATTGAGGAATTATTCCTTCATTTGGTCGAGCGGGAACGCGGTGATGCCAGTAATTGCAGTGTGATCGTTAACCTGGATAAGGGTGAGTTTGAAATTTATGTGGAAAAAACTATTGTTGATGATATGGAAGATCCAGTAATGGAAATCACTTTGGATGAAATTTCTGATATAGATCCTGAACTGGCAGAGGATTTGGAAATCGGCGAATCATATATTGAAATTATTGACCCTTCGATATTTGGTCGTAGAATGATTCATTTGGCGAAGCAATTTTTTGCCCAGAAACTCCAGGATGTCGAGAAAAAATATATATATGAAGATTATGCAAATCGCGTGGGCGAAATTATCATTGGAACAGTTCATCAAGTTCAGCGGGATAACACTTTTGTCAATATAGAACATGCAGAATTAAGAATGCCACGGAATGAGCAAATAAAATCGGAGAGATATCGTCGGGGAGATGCCATACGTGCTGTCATTAAATCGGTAGAAGTTACGTCAAAAGGCCCAGATATAATGATTTCCCGGAGTGACAATCATTTCTTGTTTAAATTATTTGAAATGGAAGTGCCTGAAATTGAAGATGGTGTTATTGAAATCCGAGCCATTGCAAGAAACCCCGGTGAACGCGCAAAAATAATTGTACAATCCCATGATCGTCGCATTGACCCAGTTGGTGCTTGTGTGGGTATGCGGGGTAGCAGGATCCAAGCTATCGTTCGAGAATTGAACAATGAAAAAATTGATATTATCAATTATAGTGAACAATCAGAAATCTTAGTTTCCCGAGCATTATCCCCTGCGAAACCATTAGATTTGTATATTGATGATGATCGTAAATATTGTATTGCAATTTTTGATGATGACGAACTTGAATTTGCCATTGGTAGAGGCGGTGTCAATATTAATCTTGCTTCAAATGTTACCGAATACCGAATTGATGCTTTTGGAAAGAATGAATATGAAAGAAAGAATGCAGAGCAGGAAAAATTATTAGCTGACATTCCCAGTATGCCTGCTCGGGCAGTGAATCCACTTGCTGAGAGTGGAATTTCTACTGTGTCAGAATTATTGAATGCTGATGAAGAAAAATTACTTGAAATCAAGGGGATTGCGGCTACCACTTTGGAAAAAATATATGATGCAGTTCAGTCATTTGTAGAAGAAAATGAAAATGAAACTCCCGAAGAAGATGTATCATTAAAATCGGATTCTGAAGAAAATGAAAACTTATCTGAAGGAATTGAAGCCAAAGGGAATGATTCCCCATCACCTGATGTTGACACTGATAAATTAGAAAAGGTTGAATCATAATATAGTATGGCAAAACGTCGCATATTTCAAATCGCTAAAGAACTTAATATTTCTCACACAGAAATTTTGTCTTTTCTAAAAGGGAAGGGCATTGCAGTCGGTAGCCATATGGCACCTATCGATGAAGAAACTTATGCCATTGTAATGGAGGAATTTCACAAAGATAAGGAATCCATAGATCGATATAGAAAAGAACAGATTCGGCGGGAAATTCATGATACCCGGATTTTTGAAGAACAAAAAGCCAATAAAAAATTGCAGTTACTTTCTCTCGAAGAACAACGAAAATTAGAAAGTGATGAAAAGATTAAGGCAAAAGCTGAGGAAGAACGCAAAGCAATAGAAGCGAAAACCCAAGCAACCCAGCATGACGAAAAAGTAAAGAAAGAAGCTGAACAAAAAGTTCTGGAAGTAAAAAGAGAAAAAGAAGAATTAATTCAAAAGAAAAAAGAACCTCAAAAATCAAAAAAGAAACTTCGAAAAATTGATTTGTCAGAAATTGAAGCGCAGGTTGGTAAGGGAACAACCAACCGCCGAAGGGATTTTAAAAAGAAAACCGATGCCCAGCCACCAAAATCGGCCGTTGATACCGTTCGAAAAATAACGGCCAAAATTGATACGAAGACGAAAAAGAAAGTATATAGAAAAGAAAAAATTCTTAAGGATGATGAATCTGGTGATGTAGAGATTAAGCCAATCAAAATAGTTGAATTTTCTAATGTTGACGAGATATCTAAAATATTTAATACAAAACCAAACGACATTATTCAAAAATGTATGAGTCTGGGTATTCTCGCCACAATAAACCAGCGACTTGAATGGGATGTTATTGAGTTATTGGCGGAAGAATTTGGATTTAAAGCAGAACGTTTAGAAGATATCGGTGAGGAACTTTTTACCTTAGAAAATTCTGAAGAGGATATCAAAAAGGCTGTGGAACGATCTCCGGTTGTAACCGTCATGGGCCATGTGGATCATGGTAAAACATCTTTGTTGGATTATATTCGAAAAACCAATGTCGTTGGCGGAGAATCAGGTGGTATTACGCAGCATATTGGTGCTCACAAGGTTCAGCTCACCGATGGAAATTCGGTTACTTTTTTAGACACACCAGGGCATGAGGCATTTACTGCAATGAGAGCTCGGGGCGCAAAAGTAACGGATATGGTTGTTATCGTTGTTGCTGCGAATGATGGCGTTATGCCCCAAACTGTTGAAGCAATTGATCATGCTAAAGCAGCAAAAGTACCCATTATCATTGCCATCAATAAAATGGATTTACCTGATGTGGATCCTGAACGGGTGAAACGTGAATTATCGGAACATGAGGTACTTGTGGAAGATTGGGGTGGAAAAATTCAAGCTATTCCTATCTCGGCTAAAACGGGTGAGGGTATTGATAATCTTTTATCATCGATATTGGTTGAGTCAGAAATGCTAGAATTAAAGGCAAATTATGAAACATTGGCACGGGGAACTGTAATTGATTCTAAATTGGATAAAGGTCATGGTCCTATTGCCACAGTCCTCATCCAAAAAGGAAGACTAAAAGTTGGAGATCCTTTTATATGCAATAATATTACGGGGAAAGTTCGGGCATTGATAAATGAGCTCGGACAAAGAATACAGGAGGCCGGTCCATCAGACCCAGTACAAGTGCTTGGATTTGATAACGTTCCACAATCTGCAGATATTTTTGCCGTCGTTGAAGATGAAAAAGAAATAAAGCGCATTGCCTCAGAACGTCAGCGAATTAAACGGGAAATAGATCAAAAGAAAATTGCTGCCCAATCATTGGATGCCATGTCTGCGCTCATAAAAGAAGGTGCCATTAAAAATTTACCCATTATTATTAAAGGGGATGTGGATGGATCTATTGAGGCTTTGTCTGAACAGTTAGAAAAAATTATTCATGAAGAAGTCGGAGTTCAAATTATTCATAAAGCTGTGGGAATGGTTTCTGAATCGGATGTGTTATTGGCTTCTGCTTCCAAAGCGGTCATTATTGGATTCCATGTACAAGTTTCATCGAATGCAAAGCTACAGGCTACGCAGGAAGGTGTCGAAATTCGGACATATAATGTTATATATAATGCTGTTGAAGAGATAACCTTGGCCTTAGAAGGCCTACTTGAGCCGGAGACTGTGGAAGAAACATTAGGCAGGGCACAGGTTCAAGAAGCATTTAAAATTCCCAAGATTGGCGTTATAGCGGGATCAAAGGTAACAGAAGGTATCATTGTTCGAAATGCAAAAGCGAGAGTACTACGAGAAGAAGAAGAAATCGCTTCGGGAGAAATCACCTCTTTGAAACATCTTAAAGATGATGCAAAAGAAATCCGTGAGGGCTTTGAATGTGGCATTGGTTTGAAAGACTTTTCGAAATTCAAAGAAGGGGATATTATCATTTGCTACCAAATTAAGTCGATTAAAAGGACGTTAGAACTCAGTTGAGATCTGAACGACCCTTTAAGCGCACTGACCGGGTCGCAAATGAAATCCAACATATTCTTGGAAAAATTCAGACCCAGTATATTGATTTATCTGATTTGGGATTTATAACCATATCGCGTGTTAAAATTTCCCCTGATTTAAAGAGTGCAAAAGTATTTTTCAGTGTAGTTCAACGAAAATATTCTATCGAAAAAATTCAACTTTCGATGAATAAAAAGGCAAAGGCATTTCGAAAATATTTGGGGATGGAATTACGTATAAAATACACACCTTCATTAACATTTTATTATGATGATACGGTTGCTTACACACAAAAGTTAGATTCCATTTTTCACGATTTACATTCTGATGATTAATTTCTATGATATATAATATTTACAAACCGGTAGGGTGGACCAGTTTTGACGTTGTTAAAAAGCTTCGTGGCATCACCAGGGATAAAAAAGTGGGACACAGTGGTACATTAGATCCGTTTGCTGAGGGTGTTTTGGTTATTGGTACAAATGCTGATACAAAAATATTAACCGAAATTTCAGGAACCATCAAGTCTTATCGAGCTATCCTTACTCTGGGTGAGGAAACAGATACACTGGATATTGATGGAAAAACAATTAATAGGTGCCCAGTTTCAACCTTGGATGAAAAAAAGGTGAAATCTGTTTTGAATGACTTTTTAGGAGAAAGTGAACAAGTACCACCCATGTATTCGGCAAAAAAAGTGAATGGTGTCCGGTTATACAAAATGGCCCGAAAGAACCAATTTGTCGAGCGAAAACCAACTTTAATCAATATATATGATATCAAACTAAATCATATTAAAGGAAATCAAATTGATTTTTCAGTAACTTGCTCAAAAGGTACCTATATTCGCGTATTAGGATTGGAAATAGCTAAAAAGCTTGGGACTGTCGGACATTTAACACAATTAACACGTACGGCGGTTGGTGAGTATAGGATTCATGATTCTGTCAGATTAAAGGAATTTGAAGAAAAATGGATATCTACCGAACATTAGATACAATTCCACTTCTTCCTGAGAGTGTGTTAACTATTGGTACCTTTGATGGATGCCATCGCGGTCACCAGGAAATTATAAAAAAAGTCTACTCCTTAGCTCAATTCAATAACACCACTTCTGTTTTGATAACATTTGACCCGCATCCACGCCACGTATTAGAGTCTGGTGATAAACTGCCATTGCTCATGCATATTAATAAAAAACTGGAAATCCTGAAATCACTCCATTTGGATGTGGTGCTTGTAATACCATTCAATGAAGAATTTTCCCACATTAAAGCGGGTGATTTTCTCCAAGATATTGTGGTGAGGCATTTCAAACCCACCTGTATTATTGTCGGATATGACCACCATTTTGGTTTTAAACGGGAAGGATCACCAGAATTCTTGAATAATTTTGGAAAAAAGAATAATATATCCGTGGATATAGTCTCGCCAATTGCTGACGAGAACGTCAATATTTCCAGTACCCATATTCGAGAATTGATTAAGCAGGGTTTTGTTCGTCGTGCTTCGTTTCAATTGGGATGGGTATTTGGTTTTGAAGCAAATGTAATCCGTGGGGCAGGGCGTGGAAGAAGTCTTGGTTTCCCGACTGCAAACTTTATTCCAGAAGAGAAAAATCAATTAATCCCTGCCAGCGGTGTTTATTGTATTCGTGGAAGGATTAATGGTAAAAGTCTGTATGGAATGTGTAATTTAGGAGTTCGCCCAACCTTCGATGAAACCGATTTCGTTATGGAAGTACATTTTATTGATGAAAAGTTGGATGACCTCTACGGAAAGAAGATTACTGTAGAATTTTTAGAACGAATTAGAGACGAACAAAAATTCTCTCATTCCCAAGAATTAATTAAACAGTTACATAAAGATAAACAATTCTGCATGAGATTGATGCAGAAGTATAAATAGGAGACGTAATGTCCTTAAAAAATGAACAAATACAAGAAATTGTAACCCAATTCGGTAAAGATAAAAATGATACCGGATCATCACAAGTCCAAGTTGCCTTATTAACGGCTAGGATTCGATCCCTGACGGATCATGTGAAAATAAATAAAAAAGATAATCATTCCCGTCGTGGATTGGTTTTGCTGGTATCTCAGCGTAAAAAACTTTTAAAATATATGCGCCGGGTAAATCCCGATTCATACTTGAATGTGACAAATGAATTGTCCATTCGTCGTAATTAAACTTTAAGATATAGGAAATATAATGAAAAAACAAGAAATAACGCTTAATGGGAGTACGCTCTCTATCGAGACTGGACAAGTTGCCCGTCAATCATCCGGATCTGTTATCGTCACCTATGGCGAAACAGTCATATTGGTTGCTGTAAATGCATCAAAACAAGCACGTGAAGATATTGATTACTTCCCGTTGCAAGTCGAATATCGCGAACGGCATTATGCGGGTGGAAAAATTCCCGGCGGCTTTTTTAAACGAGAAGCACGTCCATCGGAGCATGAAATATTAACCAGTCGGTTAACCGATCGTCCGATTCGGCCTCTTTTCCCAAAATCTTTTAAGTGTGAAACACAGGTCATTATCACGGTATTATCCAGTGATGGGGAAAATATGGCTGATACGCTGGCTGGCGTCGGTGCGTCTGCCGCATTGATGATTTCAGATATTCCATTTAAAGGTCCAATAGCTACGGTACGCGTTGGCCGTATTGATGGTGAATTTGTCATCAACCCCACACGATCACAAATGGAAGATTCGGATATGGCGATTATTGTGTCCGGAAACGAACAAACCATTGTGATGGTTGAAGGTGAAGCAAAACTCATTACTGAGGAAGAATTTATCGATGCCTTGAAATTTTCTCATGGACCAATTAAAGATTTAATCGCTATGCAGAATAAATTAATTGGAGAACTCGATATAGTTAAACGGGATGTACCCGCAGAAGAAACTGACGAAGCATTGGCTAAGGCTATATCAGAGTTGGTTACGGGTAAAATTGACGCCGCCATTAAGACCGGTGACAAAGCTGATCGTGAAAATCAGATTTCTACTTTAAAGGAAGAGGCACAGGAGACGTTTGTTGAATCCCACCCTGAATCAGAAAAATTGGTTTCTGGATATGTTAACAATCAGTTAAAAACAGCATTTCGCGAACAGATACTTGCGGATGCAGTACGGTCTGATGGTCGAAAAACAACCGATATTCGTCAAATTACCATTGAAACAGGTATTTTGGCCAGAACCCATGGATCCGCCCTATTTACCCGTGGAGAGACACAGGCAATCGTTGTGCTAACCATGGGAACACCAAGAGACCAACAAATTATAGACAGCATGGATTTGGATACGAAGAAGAAATTCTTTCTGCACTATAATTTTCCGCCCTATTGTGTAGGTGAAACAGGACGCGTTGGTTTTACAAGTCGAAGAGAAATTGGCCATGGGAATTTGGCTGAACGTGCCATTAAGCAAATTCTTCCTGAATATGAAGATTTCCCATACACAGTACGAATTGTTTCAGAAATTACTGAATCAAATGGATCTTCATCAATGGCTTCTGTGTGCGGCGGTTCTTTAGCATTAATGAGTGCAGGTGCACCCACTAAAGGCCATGTCGCTGGTATTGCGATGGGGCTAATCAAAGATGGTGATCGCTATGCAATTTTGAGTGACATACTGGGCGCTGAAGATCATTTAGGTGATATGGATTTTAAAGTGGCTGGCACCCGCGATGGTATTTCCGCTATTCAACTGGATCTAAAGATTGAAGGAATATCCTTCGAATTGATGGAAGAGGCATTGGCACAAGCAAAGGTAGGCCGAAATCATATTTTGGATATCATGTATGAAGCGGTACCCGAGCCCATGGAAATGTCAAAATATGCACCGAAAGTTCTCTCACTTCAAATTAATCCGGAGAAAATTGGAGGCTTAATTGGACCCGGTGGTAAAACCATTAAAAAGATTATTGCAGACACAGAATGTGATGTAAATGTGGATGATGATGGTGTAGTTACCGTAGCAAGTCTTGATTTAAAACGATGCCAGGAAGCTATTGAAATTGTTCGGGCAATCACCCTTGAACCTGAGGTCGGAATGGAATTTGATGGAAGCATCACCCGTCTCATGTCCTTTGGTGCATTTGTTGAATTTGCGCCAGGTCGTGAGGGATTGATTCACATTTCCGAAATGGAATGGCATCGGGTAGAAAAAGTCGAAGATGTGGTTAAACCTGGAGATGCAGTCCGTGTTAAACTGATAAAGGTTGACGATCAGGGCAGATTAGACTTTAGTCGAAAAGCATTACTCGAAAAACCGGAAGGATATGTAGAACGTCCGCCACGTGATCGAAACCAAGGTGGTGGTAGAGGACGAGGCAACCGTCAAGGTGGCGGTGGGAGACGACCTTTCCGACGTAACTAAATTTCAATTCGAGAATATTGAAAATGATCATTGGAACACCAAAGGAAGTTAAAGCACACGAAAATCGGGTGGCACTGACCCCACATGTCGCGCTTGAATTAACCAAATCAGGCCACGAGGTACTCATTGAAAAAAGCGCTGGAATTTCTACAGGATTTATAGACGAAGACTACCAAACGGTTGGTTGTAAAATAGTTGAAAATTCTAAAGAAATTTTCAGCAATGCCGAAATGGTGGTCAAAGTAAAGGAGCCCCAACCAGAAGAGGTGGCCATGTGCCATAAAGGGACTACCATGTTTACCTATTTTCATTTTGCTGCTAATGAAACTTTAACCAAAGGATTTTTGAATTCAGGTGCAACGGCAATTGCCTATGAGACAATTATGCTTTCAGATAAGTCATTACCTCTATTGATTCCCATGAGTGAAGTCGCCGGGCGGATGTCCGTTCAGGAAGGGGCAAAATATCTTGAAAAATTTCATGGTGGTCGTGGGAAATTATTAGGTGGCGTCCCTGGAGTTGAACCCGCTAGAGTCACGATTCTTGGTGGAGGTGTTGTTGGCACAAATGCGGCACATATTGCAGCAGGCCTTGGCGCAACTGTGAATATTCTTGATGTGAATCTGAACCGCCTTCGATACCTGGATGAGATAATGCCTAAAAATGTTAGAACCATTTACAGTAATCAATATAATATTCAAGAATTATTACCAAGAACGGATCTATTGATTGGCGCTGTTCTCATCCCTGGAGCCAAAGCACCCAAGCTCGTTAGCAGAGAAATGCTGGGTAAAATGCAGAAAGGATCCGTTGTGGTTGATGTAGCGGTTGATCAGGGGGGATGCATTGAAACTTGTAAACCCACAACCCATGAAAATCCAATTTATCAAGTGGATGGTATTATTCATTATTGTGTGGCAAACATGCCAGGGGCCGTTCCATTTACATCAACTACGGCATTAACCAATGCAACAAATCCATACGTTCAAAAATTGGCAAATCAGGGAATATTAAACGCACTTAAATCAGATGAGTATTTATTAAAAGGGTTAAATATTTATCAGGGACAGATTACCCATCCAGGTGTTTCTGATGCCTTTAACTTGAAATTTACATCACCAGGTAAAGCAATAGCTTAAATCCTTTCTTTCGCTCCCATAGTACTTGTTTTAAAAGAGTTTCTTAACTAATATAAAGTATTAGTTGAATAGGTATTTTACATGGACTCCACTACACAATCGATAAAAAAATTATATTATTCCATCGGCGAAGTCAGCAAAGCCACTGAATTAAAGCAATATGTTCTTCGCTATTGGGAAACGGAATTCAAGCAATTGAGTCCATCGAAAAATAAGGCAGGAAATCGTACCTATCGGCAAAAGGATATTGACACTATCCACAGAATCAAAGATTTACTATATATACAAAAGTTCACCATAGAAGGTGCACGGAAAATGTTAAGTAATGAAAATACTCCTGAAAGTAAATCCATAGAAGAAAAACCGCAACACACGGGTGAGGCTAATGTTGAAATTCTGATTAAAATTAGGGGTGAATTAAAATCTCTTCTGGAGAATATTAATTCATAATTCGGGGCGTGGCGCAGTCCGGTAGCGCACTTGGCTGGGGGTCAAGTGGTCGCAGGTTCAAATCCTGTCGCCCCGACGGAGAAAGAAGTAGGCGTTTTAATAAATTTGGGATCGTCTCTACATTAGTATTTCAAGTTGATCCATTCCTAAGCAATCAACGTATTCTATTTACAATAATAACTTATTTCTGAATATTCTCCGGCGCCGATAAAATTTCTAATAATTCAATTTGAAATATCAGGACTGCCATGGGACCGCCAGGTCCGTCTCCTGAGCCATACCCCAATTGTCCTGGAATAAATATCTGATATTTTGCGCCAGGACTCATAAGTTGCAATCCTTGAGAGAATCCAGGCACGACGCGATTCACTGGGAATACAGCTGTTTCTCCCCTTGAATATGAGCTATCAAATGTGGTTCCGTCAATTAATTTACCCACATAATGAATTCTAACTAAATCAGTTGGCTTGGGCTTACTGCCAGCAGCATCTTTAATTATTTTATATTGGATGCCACTTCGATGTTCAATCACATCCTTGTTCTTCGCATTTTCATTTAAAAATTTCACCCCTTCCTGGATATTCTTTTTTTCCAGGTCCATTCTGTATTTTGGAACAATTTTTTCATTATAATTGAAAATAACAGCTTCTCGTTCCTTATCAGAAAGAAACAGATCATTTCCAACAAAATGATCTTCAATTCCTTGATTCAACATTTGATAGTCAATATCCTTGTATTCTAGTTCCAATCGATTGGCAATATCCAACCCCACTGCATAACTGACTGAATCAATCAATTTTTCCATACCAATATTGGTGACTTCTTTTTTTGTTTTATCCCCCGCGCAAGAGAATACCAGGAGAAGACTTGTTAATAATAAAAGATGTTTCATGAAGAATCCTTATGATTTTGGGGCAGAATATCTATCTTTCCACACTTTCAAACAATAGCTTTAAATGGTCTTTCGGCTATTTATTTCAATCATTGGTTTGACATAAATTCCCCGCCTATGTTTGATATGATTACACACAACCCAGGCCTTATAGAGATTACGATTGTTTTATTTATTTTGGTCAGTATCGCTATTTGGCAAAAATTATATCAAGCAGCCTTGGTAATGGGGGGAGTATATATTATTTATATACTATATATAACTATTTCACCAAAGGATGCTTCCACTATATCATCCACTAATCTTGATTCATCAGTTGAACAAGAAATAATTATTCCTCAAATAATAGACGATTCCACAAATTTGATTTCCACTATTGATGACGTTGGGAAGATAGATACATTATCAGAATCGGTTGATGCTGATGAAGTAATGATTCAAACTGGTGACACAACCATTCTAATTGAAAAAATATCCAAACCAGAAATTGATAATCCGGAATCAAAAATATCAGTATTAAGCATGACGGTAGGAACGGGTATTATCAATCGTCGAATTGAAAATCCGGATTCATTGTTTTCGGTCGATACGAAAAGAATCTACTGTTTGACTGGTATTCATAATCAGAATGATTCTAAAATTATTTACCATAAATGGTATCAGGAGGGTAGACTACGGTCGAAAATTAAGTTAGAATTGGGACGATCCTACCTTTGGCGAACATGGAGTTATATTACTATTAAAGGTCAAAAAGCAGGAAATTGGCAGATTGTTGTAGAGGATACTTCCGGCATTCGATATGATTCACTTTCATTTCAAATTGTGGATAGTGTAAAGGAATAAATTAAATGCAGTGGGTACGTGATTTATATGATTGGGTTTTGAAATGGTCAGAATCTAAATATGGAACTGTAGCATTGGTTGTGATGGCTTTTGCTGAAGCATCATTTTTCCCAATTCCACCAGATATTTTATTAATCGCCCTGGCACTTGGCGCCAGAAAAAAAGCTATACGTTATGGCATATTATGTTCTCTGGGATCCATCGTTGGCGCTATGTTTGGCTTTGGAATTGGATATTTTTTATGGTGGTCAAATCCAGGTGAATTTTCCGGGCTGGCTCAATTCTTTTTTAATATTATTCCTGGCTTTACCCAAGACCTTTTTTACAGAATTCAGGAACAATATAATGCGTGGAATTTTTGGGTGATTTTTACAGCTGGATTTACGCCAATTCCTTTTAAGATTTTTACGGTATCTGCAGGCGCATTTAATATCAATTTCTCACTGTTTTTAATAGCGTCCACCATTAGTCGTTCCGCACGGTTTTTACTCGTCACCGGACTTATATGGAAATTTGGTGAACCCATTCGGAACTTCATTGACCAATATTTTAATAAACTGGCAATTCTATTTACTGTATTGCTGATCGGGGGATTTTTTATTATCCGTTATATAATATAAGTATTCTCATGGGTTGTTTTGTGAGGGGAGAGGCACCTAAATTTGACAACGAATTCGGGGTGTAGCGCAGTCCGGTTAGCGCGCGTCGTTCGGGACGACGAGGTCGGAGGTTCAAATCCTCTCACCCCGACAAAATACAGATGAGGTCGTCCCGATACAATCGTGATCACCCGGACAATATATAATTACGGAATAGACTGACTAATTAAATATGGCATACAATCATAAAAAGATAGAGAAAAAGTGGCAGGATTATTGGCAAGATAATAAAATATTTCGCGCTGATGATCATTCCAAAAAGCCGAAGTATTATGTCTTGGATATGTTTCCCTACCCATCCGGAGCCGGTCTCCACGTAGGGCATCCACTGGGTTATATTGCCACGGATATTGTTGCAAGATATAAACGCCATAAAGGCTACAATGTTTTGCATCCAATGGGGTGGGATGCTTTTGGTTTGCCCGCAGAACAATATGCCATCAAAACCGGTACACATCCATCTGTTACAACAAAAAATAATATAAAGAATTTCCGCCGACAAATTAACATGTTGGGATTCTCTTATGATTGGGATAGGGAAATCAATACCACCGACACCAATTATGTTAAATGGACCCAATGGATTTTTCTCCAGCTTTATAAAAAGGGTTTAGCGTACGAAGCAGAGGTACCGGTGAACTGGTGCCCAGAGTTAAAAGCAGTTCTGGCCAATGAAGAAGTGGTAGATGGCAAGTCGGAAATTGGGGGACACCCAGTTATTCGTGTTCCCATGCGCCAATGGATGCTTAAAATTACGAAATATGCCGACTCTTTATTAGATGGTTTAGATGATCTTGACTGGCCGCACAGTGTAAAGGAATTGCAGCGAAATTGGATTGGCCGTTCGACGGGCGCCAACGTTCAATTCCATATTCCATTGATAAATAAAAAATTAGGCGTATTTACCACTCGACCCGATACACTGTTTGGCGCCACATATATGGTCATGGCACCAGAGCATCCCTGGGTAAAAGACCTGGTAACCAATGATCAAAAATCTGTAGTACACGAATATATTGATATCGCTTCTAAGAAATCTGATTTGGATCGAACCGATCTGAATAAAGAAAAAACTGGCGTTTATCTGGGTGCCAATGCGATTAATCCTGTGAATAGGAAAGAAATACCCATATGGATATCAGATTATGTAATCATGAGTTACGGTACAGGTGCTATCATGGCTGTCCCGGGACAAGATCAGAGAGATTGGGACTTTGCAAAGGAATTCGATTTACCCATTATTCGGACGGTAGAGACACCAACCGATTTTGCTGGAGAAGCATATATTGGAGATGGGGTTGCGATCAATAGTGATTTTCTCAATGGGTTAGATATTAATGATGCAAAAACAAAAATCATTTCCTGGTTAGAAGAAAAAAAGTTGGGGGAGAAGGCCATCCAATACAAACTGCGTGATTGGTTATTTTCTCGCCAGCGTTACTGGGGCGAACCCATACCGATTATTCATAAGGATGGAAAAACCATTCCCCTGGATGAATCAGAGTTACCGCTTGAACTCCCTAACGTAGAAAAATATGAACCATCCGGTACAGGAGAATCACCATTATCTACTATCCCAGAATGGGTTGAAGTAAAGGATAATAGTGGCGCAATAATAGGACTTAGAGAAACAAATACCATGCCGCAATGGGCCGGATCGTGTTGGTACTTTTTAAGGTATATCGACCCAAATAATATTGTAAATGCTTGGGATAAGTCGAAAGAAGCGTACTGGATGCCGGTGGATTTATATATAGGAGGCGCAGAACATGCCGTTCTCCATTTACTTTATTCACGATTCTGGCATCATGTACTATATGATTTAGGATTTGTGTCAACAAAGGAACCATTCAAAAGACTCTTTAATCAGGGCATGATATTGGGTCATGATGGGTCAAAAATGAGTAAATCCCGCGGAAATGTGGTAAACCCCGATGATACGGTTGATGCATACGGCGCGGACGCTATGCGCTTGTATGAGATGTTTATGGGGCCATTAGATAAGGCAAAACCCTGGAGCTCAACCGGATTGCAGGGATGTTCAAGGTTTATTAAAAAATTATGGACGTTACTGATAACTAATGAGGGCGAATTATCACGTCGGATAACTGATGATGAACCGACTAAAGAAACACTGCGGTTTTTACATAATATGATTAAACGTGTGTCCCATAATATTGAGAATCTCCAATTTAACACATGTGTATCGGAATTTATGATTTTCATCAATCATATACATGGACTTGAAACAATCAATATAGATATTATTAAAACTTTTATTGTATTAATGAACCCATTTATGCCGCATTTAGCCCAAGAGTTATGGGAATTATCAGGAAATGAATCTGAACTTACTTTTAATGACTGGCCGAATTATGACGAAAATCTAATTCTATCTGATAAGTTAAAATTAGCGGTTCAAATCAATGGAAAACGAAGATCGGAAATTGAAGTAGATCTAAACATGGAAGAAAAGGATATAAAACAATTCGCGAAAACTGATTCAAAAATAATTAGGTACTTAGAAGAGAAGGAAATAGTAAAAGAGATTTACGTGAGGGGAAGATTGGTTAATCTTGTCGTTAAGTGATAATTAGGTTAATATTATATTATACATATCGTTTATTATACATCAATTCAGGATATCTTCTTTAAAACGGGTAAGCTTCTCTTGTGACCCTATTATCATTATCTTTTGCCCTGATAATAATCGTTTTTCAGAACCAGGATTTAATTCTGTCTCTCCATTAACATTAGAAATAGCAACAATCAATAACCCATAATCTTCTCTTAATTTGGTTTCAGCAATTCTCTTCCCATTGCATGTAGATAAACGTTCAACAGCAAATTCTTCTAATGAAAAGTCGATAGCCATATCATTGGGAATATCAAGTGAAACCGTATCTTCAACAAAGGGACTAATCAATAATTCTGCCATTCGATGCCCACCAGTGATATAAGGATTTACAACCTTATTTGCTCCGGCACGCATAAGTTTTTTCCCCGTATCATGAAGAGCGCATCGGCTGATAATATATGCATCTTTGTTTAGGTTTCGCGATGACATGGTGACAAAAAGATTGTCTTGATCATTTTCCAGCACAACGACAATTCCTTCACATCCTTCAATTCCCGCTTCTATAAGAATATCGTCCATTGTTGCATCGCCATAAATGTGCATATATCCAATATCTTGAATTTTATTTATTTTTGATTCATTGATTTCAACAATAACGAATGGAATCCCTTTTTTATGCAATTCACCTGCAATGACGGCGCCCATTCTCCCGTACCCGCAAATAATATAGTGTGATTTTAGTTTTGATATTTTTTTTCGCATAGTTCGACTCCGATACGTATTCATTTGAATTAATTCTGCACCCAATTCATACACAATAGCGGCAAAGCCGCTTACACCAAAAATAATAACAATAACTGTCCAAAGTTTCCCTAAATCTGATAATGGATAAACTTCACCAAATCCAACCGTGGAAAGGGTAATTATCGTCATGTAAATACTGTCAATGATACTCCACTCATCTCCGCCTATTGTATAAAAACCCCCCGAGCCGATGGCGACAATCACACCAAAATATAGTATATATTTTACTTTTTTACCTTGAAACATTTTTAGGTTCCAATTTTATCCAATGTTTTCTTGCATCCACCTGAGGTAATCAGCACTACTGTCTTGAATGTTAATCATAATTAATTCGGGCAAATCATACGAATGGGTTTTTTCAAACATATTTTGAATATCATTTTTGAATTTTGCATCCGTCTTGATTATGAGTAAAAATTCCGAATCCTGCTGCAGCTCATTTTGCCAATTATATATAGATTCAACATTTGGAATAATATTCACACAGGCAGCTAGTTTATTCTTCACTAATTGCTTTCCAATGGTTCTAGCTTCCTCCCGAGAATCAGTAGTGCTATAAATGAGTACTGGATTCATATCTTTAACCTATTGACATATTGTAGCCTGAACTAACTTCGTTTCTCTACGACGGTCAGACAAGGATGTACGCCCGACAGGATTCGAACCTGCGACCTCTTGCTCCGGAGGCAAGCGCTCTATCCAGCTGAGCTACGGGCGCATACAAGAGGTAAAATTATAACTATTTAACTATTTGAAATAACAACTCAATTGGTTTCTTTTGTGGAGATTAAGTACAATCCCCATCCCTACCGATTGCATGGTCTATTAATAATGAAAGTTATATATTGGCGTAATGCCTGAGCAATTATACTTACGCCACTTCTTCATGAAAATAGTTTTTCACAAGCATTTCATCAATAGATTCTCCGGAAGAATCCATTGCTAATAATTGATCAATTAACGCAAACTGCTTCTCCCCTATTTTATATATGTCATTATATGGAATTTGATGAAATGATACCATGGAATAACGTGGAATAAATTTGTCCGGAAATCTTTTTTCCAATTCTAATTCCAGCTTTCTTCTTTTTTGATAATTTGAATCATTCACATGATCGCGCATTTCAATATAATTTTCGATAGCCATATCCGCAATGGCATGACCGTTTTTTACGTGTAATTCAGAGTAGTTTGAAAAAATATCTCCCCAATACCCTCTAAAATCGCCAATCAAGTTATTCATGACAGTACAATCTTGAAACGAAGCATTCATTCCCTGTCCAAAAAAGGGTACGATAGCATGGGCCGCATCTCCAATTAATGCTGCTTTATCTTTATAATGCCATGGGTCGCAATAAATCGATGCCAAATCGCCTGTGGGATTTGAGAGAAAATCTGTGGATAAGGTGGGCATCAAATCCATGACATCTGAAAAATGAAATTGAAATAATTCAATGACTTTCTCCCCTGTATCGATTGAATCAAAACTTACTTCGCCAGCCATGGGGAGAAATAATGTGCATGTAAAGGATTTATCCATATTCGGAAGCGCAATAAGCATAAATTGTCCGCGGGGCCAAATATGTAGCGCATGATTATCCAACTGAAACTGCCCATCTTTAGAAGGAAGAATCTGAAGCTCTTTATATCCATGTCCCAACGGTGTTTTCCTGTACCGAGCTTTTGTTTTATTTACTATTTCATCTCTAAGGACTGATGCGGAGCCATCACATCCCATTACGCAGGTAAAATCTTTTTGAATAATTTTACCATTATTTTTCTGTATAAATGAAAGTGTATTCGTATAAAGGTCCACAGATGAAAGTTCATGATTAAAATGTATTCTGACATTTCCCGTTCCCTCGGCAAATGTCATCAATTCCATATTCAATTGTGCACGGGAAACAGAATAAATCACCTCTGCATCCCGTTGACCATAAGGTTGAAGATTCGTTTTTCCATCCATATCATGAATCATACGGCCTTTCATAGGAATCGTTATGGGTGCAATCTTTTCGTAGAGCCCCACTTCCTTCAGCGCATGAATTCCCCGAATTGAAAGGGCTAAGTTTATAGATCTCCCGGATGAAAGCTTAACAGTACGCATATCATTACGGCGTTCAAATATCTCAACGGTAAATCCCTGTTGCGCTAAATAAGTTGCCATGAGAGGTCCGGCGAGGCCAGCCCCAATGAGGGTGATCGATTTTTTATCCAAGAATGGTATGAAGTATGATTTGAACGAAGTTGTATACTTCAGAATATTGGTTATATAATGGATGCGGCGCGACACGAATGACATCTGGTTCACGCCAATCACAGACAACACCCTTTTGGGTAATAGATTCAAAAATGGCTTTGCCTCCCGGTATAACTAAAGATAGTTGGCACCCCCTTTGATTAGGACCATTTGGGGTAATGATGTTGATTTCAGGTAGATTCTCTTTCAGAAGAAATTCCATATACCCGGTCATTTTTTCACTTTTATCACAAATTGCAATCATACCCACATCATCATATATTTTCATAGAAGCCAATAAGGGCGCCATTCCTAATACAGGCGCATTGCTTATCTGCCATCCTTCAGCCGTTTGAATAGGATCGAACTCAGGCCCCATATCAAACCGTGTTTGTTTATTTTGACCCCACCAGCCAACCAGCCTTGGCCCCGTCCAATGATGATGCTTATCATTTACAAATATTCCAGATGGTGCTCCCGGTCCTGCGCAAAGGTATTTATATGTACACCAAGCAGCAAAGTCCACATTCCATTCATGGAGATTTAAGTGGATATTTCCCGCAGCGTGGGCCAAATCAAATCCAACAAATGCACCTACAGACTTCCCCGCTTTTGTGATGGTTTCCATATCAAAAGCCTGACCGGTATAATAGTTGACGCCCCCCATAATAATTGTGGCTAATTCTTCACCAAGATCATTGATTGTATCAACGATATCTTCTGTTCGAAGTGTGGTTTCTCCCGTTCTTGGGGTTAATTCAATCAATGAATCTTTGGGATCAAAACCATGAAGGTGAAGATGAGATTCCACCGCATATTGGTCCGAGGGAAAAGCACCTTTTTCGATCATGATTTTATGCCTATTTATAGTGGGCTGATAAAATGAGATTAATAATAAATTAATATTTACTGTGAGCGCATTCATGACCACAACTTCAGATGGAATTGCACCCACAAGCCGTGCGGAATTTTCCATTAGCTTTTCATGAAATTTTTCCCATCGTCCGTGTTGACCTAAAACACCATCTTTCTCCCAAACATTTAATTCCATTTCTACAAATGATCGAACGGATTTTGGCTGAAGACCTAAAGAATTCCCACATAAATACAATACTTCTTCCCCATTCTCATCTTTGGGGTAATAGAATTGGTCTCTATAGGGTTTTAATGGATCATTTTGATCTAACTCATTTGCGAATAATTTGGAATTTTTAAAAATCAATTAAATTGTTCTTTCGTAATGCCAAGCCAATCTAAAGCATTTAAATAAAGCATTTTCTCTTTCTCGATTTTTGATAAAGGTCCCGATTCAATGAGTGCCCCCGGCACCAATTCTCCAAGAGGAAATGGATAATCTGTTCCAAGTGCAATTTTATCCACACCTAACTTTTTAATTAAAAATGCCAATGCATCCATATCATGTACCAATGAATCGGTCCAGAATTTTCCTAAATAGTCCATTGGGTCAATTTTATTATCAATGGCACATAAATCTGGCCTCGCGTCGAAACCGTGCTGAATTCGCCCAATCGTTGCTGGAAAAGATCCCCCACCATGGGCAAATGCCACTCGTAATTCTGGCAGACGTTCAAAAATTCCCCCAAATATCATTGAGCAAATGGCCCGGCTCGTTTCCGCAGGCATGCCCACCAGCCAGGGAAGCCAATATTTAGCCATGGTTTCCTTTCCCATTATATCCCATGGATGGACAAAAAGAGCTCCATTTAAATCGGATAATGCTTCGAATATCGGAAATAATGATTCATCATTCAGATTCATCCCATTGATATTGGACCCAATTTGTACACCAGATAAACCTAATTCGTCGATGCATCGTTCAAGTTCGCCAATTGCTAAATCGGTATCTTGCATGGGGATTGTTCCCAGACCTATAAATTGATTAGGCGAATTGGACACAGTTTCGGCAATATGGTCATTAAGTAATTTAGATATATCCAGAGTATCTTTTGGTTTTGCCCAATAACTGAACATAACCGGTACTGTTGAAAGCACTTGGATATCAACGCCGTGCACACTGCATTCTTTTGTCCGTACACCGGGATCCCATAAATTGGATTCAACCTCTCGGAAAAATTGTTCATCCTTAATCATGTGTGCGCAGCCAGTATGGTCGTGCTCCAAATGAATCCAACCGCCATAACCGTACTTTTCTTTAAGATTTGGCCATTCTTTGGGAAGTATATGGGTATGTATATCAATTTTCATAATAAGAGATGGTTATATGAAATAAACTGGATTAGGGTTTTTCTTGGATAGCTCCACAAGATCCACATGTTCTATCTTCAATATTATTCCAATAGGCATCAAATAATGGCGGTAATTGGGTGACAATATTTTCCAAATCCAAAGTGACTTCATGAATCATTTCGTTACATTCATCACAATACCACTGGAATGCATCCAATGCGCCGGGTTCCCGCTGGTATTCTACTACAAGTCCAACAGTATTTTCAAACCGCTGGGGTGAATGGGGAATATTTTTTGGAAGTAAAAATATTTCACCTTCTTTGATGGGTATGTCCACCCTTTTTCCTCCATCCATAATCTTCAGTACCATATCCCCTTCTAACTGATAGAAAAATTCTTCAACCGTATCCACATGATAATCTTTGCGTGTATTTGGTCCGCCTACTACCATGATCATAAAATCACCATCTTTATACACCACTTGGTTCCCAACCGGCGGTTTCAACAAATGACGATTATTTTCTATCCATTTTTTAAAATTAATCGGTGGTCTCACGGGCATTATTTTCTCCTAATCAATGGTTGCGATACATTTCAATTCGATGGCGATGGGTGTGGGTAACGATGATACTTCAACTGTGGTTCGGCACGGTTGATTCTCCTTGAAGTATTCTGAGTAGAGCTTATTATAAGAGTCAAAATCATTTTTGATATCTGTGAGGAAAACCGTCACATCCACAAGCTTATCCCAGGAACTACCTGCTTCTTCAAGAATGATTCGTACATTTTCAAAAACAGAATGACATTGGGCAATAATGTCGTGGGATATAACATTTCCATTTTCATTCACTTCAACACCGGGAATATCATTTGAATTTGGTTTTCTCGGTCCAACGCCTGACAGAAAAAGCAGATTTCCTACTTTTCTTGCATGTGGATACAAACCCACCGGTTTTGGTGCTTTATTCGTTTCAAATTTCATGAAATTTGCTCGCATATATTTTTTGGTTCTGTAAAAAAGTTTAGTATTTCGGTACCACCTTCCCGTCCCATTCCTGATTGTTTCATTCCTCCAAAAGGCGTTCTCAAATTCCTTACCAACCAGCAATTAATCCAAATAACGCCAGCATCGATATTTCTCGCTACGCGCGTGGCCTTGTCTATATCTTCCGTCCAGATAGTAGCAGATAATCCGTATTCTGTATCATTGGCAATATCAATGGCCTCCCCTTCATCCTTAAATGGAATAATTGTGACAATCGGACCAAATATTTCTTCTTGATTGGTTCTACACGAATTAATCAAACCATCAATAACCGTCGGTTCAACAAACCAACCTCCTTCGCATCGTCCTTTTATAGTTACTTGTTTTCCACCCGTTAATATTGTGCCACCTTCTTTTTGTGCCAATTCAATATAGGTCATCACTTTATCCAAATGCGGCTTCGAGGTGATAGACCCAATTTGGGTGGAATCTTCAATTGGATCACCCACAATGAGCGCAGAGACCTTTTCAACAAAATCTTTTCGGAATTTATTGTAAATATTTTCTTCTACCATAATTCGTGAACTACATAAACATATTTGTCCTTGATTGGAGAATGAAGACTTTACCACCGTTTCGAGCATTGCATCATAATCACAGTCGGAAAAAACAACAGCAGGATTTTTACCCCCCATTTCCAACGATAATTTTTTAAACATTGGCGCTGATTTACTTGCAATCACTTTCCCTGTAGCCGTTCCTCCCGTAAATGAAATTGCTTTTATTCCACTATGACTGATTAATGCATCGCCAGCAGTCAATCCTTGCCCATGAATAATATTTAATACGCCAGCTGGCAAGCCGGCATCTTTGCATATCTCTCCAAATTTAAATGCAGTAAATGGTGTTAATTCAGACGGTTTCGCTACAACAGTATTGCCCGTAATGAGTGCCGGTGCTATTTTCCAGGTAAATAAGTATAAAGGGAGGTTCCACGGTGAGATACATCCTACTGGTCCTAAAGGAGATCGAATCACCGTGTTATGAGATGAATCATTATTTATATTAAACTCAAACTCAAATTGACTCGCATACTCCGCAAAAAACCTAAAATTTGATACTGCCCTGGGGATGTCGAGACTCTTGGCTAATGATATTGGTTTCCCTGTATCTTTCGATTCGTATTTTGCGAATTCATCCAAGCGGGATTCAATCATTTCCGCAATTGTTTTCAAATATAGAGATCGTTCATCCAACGATAAAGATGACCATTCGGGAAAAGCGTCAATTGCTGAATTAACAGCGAGATGAATATCGTCACCATTGCTATTGGGCACTTGGCAATATACTTGTCCTGTTGCAGGCTCAAATACATCCAAATAATTATTGGATTTTGGATTTACATAATCTCCATTAATAAAATTGGATAGTACTTCCATTACTCGCTTACGCGTGCCCCATCCACCGGTATATCAGTTCCATTAATATAACTTGCAGATTCAGATGCCAAAAAAGCAACTGCGGATGCTGTTTCTTCTGGTTCTGCTAAACGGCCTAATGGTATAGTTTTAATCCATCGATTGAATATTTCTAAATCAGTCATATTATTTTCTTGTGCTCGAACGTTGGCTAAATCAGTAATACGTTTTGTATTTGTAAATCCCGGTAGAATATTATTAACCGTAATGCCAAATTCACCTAATTCAATCGCCAGTGTTTTTGCCCAGTTCCCCACTGCCCCCCTCGTGGCATTCGAAACACCTAATCCCGGAATCACCTGCTTCACTGATGTAGAAATAATATTAATAATCCGACCCCATCCTGCAGATTTCATTCCCGGTACTACTGCTTGTGCCAATATTTGATTACAAATGAGATGCCGATTGTATGCAATAATAAATTCCTCCTCTTTCGCATCAATGAGTGGGCCACCGGGAGGGCCACCTGAATTATTAATCAGTATATGAATTATTTTTTTGTTTACCAAATAATCTTTAACATTCTTCCGAAGTGAATCAGGATCATTAAAATCTGCACAAATATAATCATGTCCTCCACCGTTTAACGAAGAAACCAATGAGGCTAATAATTCTTTATTCCTAGCTATGAGTGTAATCGTTGCACCCCGTTCAGCTAATTTTTTTGCACTTGCCAAGCCAATTCCCTGCGTACTCCCGCACACAAATGCATTTTTTCCTTTTAGACTTAAATCCATTATTTATCTTTCACATGAAAATGAAAACCAAGATTATTTTCAACTTCTTGAGGGAGTTTTGGCAAAGATGATCTTGGAATTAAAAAAGTAGTTAATTCACCAATATCACTAAAAATACGGTGTTTTTCGGCAGTTATTGTTAAGTATTCCGATCCTGTCGATCCACCTGTACCAATTTTTCGTCCGATCATTCTAGAAACCATGAGTGCATGGCGATATCGCCATGTGGTGAATAACTCATCCACATCAGCCAACTTTGTCAATAATTGATATGGGTTATGCAGTATAGGGTGATCCCGATATAATAATATGAGTAGGGCTGCCTGGGTTGCCTTTAGGGAAAGACGCCAATGGCCATCTTCGACCATTTTATTATGCTGGGATTGATTCAACACTACACCAAAAGATGCTTCCGTTTTTGCATATTCGTTTAAATGCTTTTTCTTCTCAGCATTTGATAGTTTTTCATTGGTGTCAATCAAATGTCTATCATCGGCCAGCATGGTTGACACTGCTTGTTCGTATTCTTGCCAAAAAGAAGTTTCTCCCCAATATAAAAATGGTGTTCTTTCCAGCCATCTTTCCATGAGTTCAAAAAGGGATTTTAAATGTTCTGACCCCTGAACTTTTTCCTGATCTTCTGTCTTCAAATATGAGCAATAATTTGATCCACCATAGCTGAATCGATCTTCTAGTTTCAAACCCAATTTATTTTCTATCAATCGAAACTGAACACTTTGGAAACCAGAAGCTGGAATTAAAAAATCTCTAAAATCAAGAAAATCCATGGGAGACATGGTTTCTAATACTTGAATTTGATCAATCAGAATTTTTTGAATTTCAATAATGCGATTCAGTCTGGAAACAGCAGTACCAATATGGGACTCATTAATATCATCCTTCCCAAAAATATCAATTACAGAGTCCAATTCATATAAAATTTGCTTAAACCATAATTCATAAACTTGATGAATAATAATGAACAGCATTTCATCATGGGCGTGTTGACCATATTCATCGCTTTTGAGTTCCTGATTGTTCAATAATTTGTCCAGTCCCAAATAATCATGATAATATTGGGGCGGATATGGTTTTTCGTTTTTCATTAATTCTCCATAAAATTAAATAAAAATGGTCTGGAAGGTGCCGCATCTAATTGCATAGGCGGAATTTCAATTTTCATAAAATATTGACCATCATGAATGTTTTCAGGAATAAAGGCAAATTCTGTGATAGTTTTTTTATAGGGTGCCAATCTTTCAAAATAAAGATGATGATTTCCCAACCGGCCACCATCATCATATTTATCAATGGTGGGTAAATCTACCACCCAATGAATAATGCCTAGCTTATTAATATACCGAATGGCATCTGCTGTGAAAAATGGCGTATTACCTGGATGGTATTTTCTCGTCAATTTTTTTTCCGAATTTGGAAGTGTTCGGATCACCAAACCATCGGTAGAATTGGTTACTTTATTTTCAATCATTTCTCGGGTAATCACCCACTCAATATCTTGAACATCGCAATGGTAGTTTTCCTCTGTTTCTGACCAATGAACCGGCGAGACGGAAATCAATTCAGATAAAATAAAATCGGGAGCTAATACATCATTGATAAAAATATCTTCATCATAAATATGTCCTGCACATTCTGTATGAGTTCCCGTACAATGAACGTTTTGATTCAAGACCATAACATCACACCCCACTCCATTAATAGCCTCACCAACAAAAGATCCATCTTGATAAGGGTGGGCTTCTCCCTTGGGAACGTCATAAAAATTCGGCTGATCGCCATTGTAATTATATGGAATGGCCAGGCAGACAGTTGATTTCAAATCAACATGATAGGTTTTGTAATTTTTTGTGAGTGTTAATTCCATCGAAATAATGAGAATGTCTTCGATAGAAAATAGGTCAATTTATATAAAGTACAATGAAAAATCAGACCTGTGTTCGCTCTGCTGCTTCAACCGTATTTTCCACCAACATGGCAATAGTCATGGGTCCTACGCCCTCGGGCACAGGTGTAATAGCTGATACTTTTTCATAAAGAGAGAGTTGATCCCCATCTCCCACTAACTTATATCCTTTTGGTGAATTATCGGTTACACGATTAATGCCTACATCGATGACAATAGCGCCTTCCTTAATATGATCCCCTTTTAAATAACCAGGAGAACCCATGGCAAGTATAATAATATCAGCCTGTTTTGTATAGTGACCTATATTATCCGTACCTGAATGACAAATGGTTGTAGTCCCATTGGAATTTGCTTGTTTTAAACTTGTTAAGATTGAAATGGGCCGGCCAACAATATTACTCCGACCAACCACAACAACATGCTTTCCTGAGATCGTAATATTGTAATGGTGAAAAATTCGCATTATTCCTTTAGGTGTACAGGGAATAAAAATAGGTTTTCCTGATGCAAGACAACCCAAATTATATGGATGAAAACCATCCACATCCTTTTTGGGATCAATTGCATTAATTATTGCATCTTCGTCTATATGGTTTGGCAGGGGTAGTTGAACCAAGACACCATGGAATTGGGTATTCATATTCAATTCATATATTTTAGAAAGTAATACTTCTTGAGTAATATCTGATGGATATGTTATCGTATCAGAAAAAAGCCCATGGTTTGAAAATTGCCGGGTTTTATTTCGCACATATACTTGAGAAGCGGGATCTTCTCCCACGATAATGACAGCCAAACTGGGAATTATCGATTGGGATTTTAAGGTGGTTATTCGGCTTTTAAGCGCCGCGTATACACTATTACTGACCTCTTTTCCGGATAGAATCTTTGGTTCCATGGTCAGGCGATATAAAAATTATTTTTGAATTGCTTCGTCGACAATTTCAATCAAAGATGATACTTTACCCTCAACATTATTTTTGATTTTTTCGGTTTTTCTTTTGGCAGTAAAGTAATCATCGGAAATATTCATCGCAGCAAGAATAGCCACTTTAGTCGGAACCTGCGGCGTAGACAATTCATCCTGAACCTCCCGCATTTTCATATCCACATATTCCGCTATATTCTTGATATACGTTGCATCGGCGGGTGCCTTAATGGTGTATTCCTGACCGTAAATGGTCACCTTCACGTAATTTTCACTTCCATCCATTGATTCACTCATTTTTTGTTAACGTAATTTAGCACTGAAATTTTTAGAAACCACTCGTATAATTTCATTTATCACTGAATTTACGTCCTTATCTTCAAGTGTTTTACTATCACTCTGAAATCGCAGTTTTAATGCCACTGCTTTTTTATTTTCCCCAACAGATTCATCGCGGAAAATATTATATGGTTCTACTTTTTTTAATATAGATTTTCCATTTTTCTGAATGGTTGAGACAATGTCTCCAACTATCGTATTCTCTTTCACAAGAAAATTCAAATCTCGTTCGACTGCAGGATAATTAACAATAGGAATATATTTTACTGTTTTATCGGTTAAAACTAAAAGCGTATTTAAATCAAATTGGAATCCAAATGATTGACCGATATCTAAATTCATCCCCGAAACAAATTGATGTGAGATATCCCCAAAATATCCAATGATATTCCCCTTTACTACCACCGAAAAAGCATTTTGAAATCCATAATCATTATCTTTATCAGGTTTAATAAGAATATTCTGAATTTGTAATCTGGATAGAAATGATTCTATTACGCCTTTTAGGGCAAAAAAGGATGCAGAACGTTTCTTCTTACGATGCACGGATTCACCATGGAGTAGTCCATGGATCATTCCTGTTAGTTGTAGTTTTTCAACAATTCCTGCCATTCCAGGGTTTTCTTGCTCAAACACATTTCCCCATTCATATAACATCAAATCGGGTTCACCATTTTTAACATTGAAGTCCGCAGTTTTCAATAATCCGGGAATTAAACTCGTCCGTAATTGATCCATTTTATCAGATAAAGGATTCATAATCTTTACCGATGGTATATCTAACAAAGATACTTTTCGACTGGATTGTAAGGAATTATTGAAAACCTGGGTAAATCCCAACCCTGTCAAAATAGATGTCATGATTGTTATGCCTTTGTGTGGATCAGGCTCGTGGTTTTCCATAATGCCATTATAATGATATTTGGATGGCACATTATCAAACCCAAATAATCGGATCACTTCTTCTATTAAGTCCACTTCCCGTTCTAAATCTGGGCGCCAAGATGGTGGTGTTGCCGTCCATTTTTTCGTCTTTCCTTTTACGGTACAGCCCAATCCTTTTAAAGTCAGAAGAACGAATGAGTCATTGATGTCACAACCGGATAATAAATCCAATTTTTCACGCGTTAGCTCAATGGGTTTTTGTTCAATTTTTTTCGGGTAAGGATCTGCCATACCGGCGACCCAATTTCCTCCTGCCACGTCTTCTAACAATTGAACCACTCGCCAGAATGCATTTTCTGCCCCATTGGGATCTGCGCCTCGTTCAAATCGCTTAGAGGCATCCGTACTCATTCCAAGTGATTTAGCACCTTTTCTGATGGTCGGTGCATCAAAATAAGCACTCTCAATTAAAACAGTCGTTGTCTCCTTAGTTACAGCACTGTCCAAACCGCCCATCACGCCTGCAATAGCCACCGGTATTTTTCCATTGGTAATCAATAATTGTTCTGGAGATAATTTTCTTTCTATTTCATCAAGCGTTGTTATTTTTTCTCCTTTTTTTCCTCGACGAATGAGAACCGTCTTTGAACCGAATTTATCGTAATCGAACATGTGGGTCGGGTGGCCCATTTCCATCATGACAAAATTTGAAATATCTACAATATTATTAATACTTCGCTGACCGATAGACTCCAATCGATTTTTCAGCCAATCAGGGGACGGTCCTACTTTTATATTTTTAACGATACCGGCTACATAGCGAGGGCATTCATCTATATTTTCAAATTCAACCGATATCCAATCTTCAACTTCACTTTTAGTGAATGGGCGGGGTTGATAGTCGGGAGAATGTAATGGGGAGGATATTTTAACAGAAATATCCCGTGCCACGCCTAAATGTGAAAAACAATCAGGGCGATTTGGGGTGATATCCAATTCAATTGATGGAGCATTTTCTTGAATATATTGAACGAATGAGGATCCAACTTTGGCATTATCATTTAAAACCATGATACCATCATGTTCATCTGAAATCCCCAATTCACTTTCAGAACAAATCATCCCTTTACTTACTTCGCCCCTGATTTTAGCTTTTCCAATTTTGAAATCTCCCGGGAGGACGGATCCCACAGGTGCAAAAGCAATTTTTTGTCCCGTATCTACATTGGGTGCGCCACAAACAACAGGTAATATGTTATTTCCATCAAATACCTGACATAGGCTCAGTTTATCCGCATTAGGATGCTTGATCTTTTCTTTGACCTCTCCAATAATAATATCGCTTAAATTAGCCGTATCCAAGCCTTGTTCCGCTTCAAGGCCCAGCATGGTTAACATATCAGCAATTTTTTCCGTACTGGATGGCACATCAACAAATTCTTTTAACCAATCAATGGAGATACGCATTAAAACTGCTCCAAAAATCGCATATCGCCTTGGTATAATAAACGTATATCGTCGATACCATATTTCAACATACAGATTCTTTCAATACCCATACCAAAAGCAAAACCATGCCAAATATCTGGATCAATGTCTACAGATTTAAATACCTCTGGATCTACCATACCGCAACCGAGAATTTCCAACCATTGTCCACCTTTTTCACTCCAAATATCCACTTCTGCGCTGGGTTCAGTAAACGGAAAAAAACTGGGGCGAAATCTCATTTTTGTATCAGCGCCAAACATCCGTTTAACAAAATATTCCAATATTCCCTTTTGATCAGCAAAGGAAACATATTTATCCACATAAAGGCCTTCTACTTGATGGAAAAGGCAATAGCTCTTAAAACTAATTGCTTCATTGCGATACACACGTCCGGGGATGATATAACGAAGGGGTGGGTCTTTTTCTTCCATTAAATGGATTTGTACATTAGATGTATGGGTGCGTAATATGGTTTCAGGATCAATAAAAAAAGTATCCTGCATATCTCTTGCAGGATGTTCAGGGGGAAAATTTAACGCACCAAAATTATGAAAATCATCATCAATCTCAGGACCATATGCCACGGAAAAACCAATATTCATGAAAATAGATTTTATATCGTCCATTGTTTGCTGCAGGGGGTGAACATGACCCACGGGAAATGTTAATCCCGGTAAAGAATAATCTGATTCACCGTGAGATTTTTCTCGAGATTTGGATGAACCCGTTTGGGAGTTAAAAACAGAACTGATTTCCTGTTTTATTTCGTTTAATAATTTGCCTGCTATTGGGCGTTCTTTGTCAGACACATCTTTCATCATAGAAAAAAGTCCGGCGACCAGGCCTTTTCGACCCAGATATTTTATACGTAATGCTTCTACAGTCTGGTAATTAGTAGGGAAAGGATCAGAATCGGTCCGAAATAAATTTCGAACCGATTCAATTGATTCCTTTATGTCCATCAGCTAGCGATGGCTTTAGCCAATTCGGCAAAAGTATTGGGCTCATTCATAGCCATATGGGCTAGTACCTTACGGTCGAGTTCAATTCCTTTTGCTTTTAATCCAGCGATGAACTGTGAATAGGACAAGCCGTGTTGCCGCGCAGCTGCATTGATACGGATAATCCACAGACGTCTAAACTGACGTTTTCTCTGTCTCCTATCACGATATGCATACAGTCCTGCCTTCTCAACTGCCTCTTTGGCTGTTTTGAAGTTGCGGCTCCGGGCACCATAGTAGCCCTTGGCCTGCTTCACGATTTTGCGATGTCGTCTGTGCCGAGGCACAGAACTATTTGCTCTAGGCATTTTAGTCTCCTATTCTATTGAGCAATCATCCGACGGACGCGCTTTGTTTCAGATGCATCTACCAAATCCGGTTGACGCATTTTACGTTTTGCACTTTTACTCCGGCGAATGAGCATGTGACTATGGTTTGCTTTGTTTCGTCTTATTTTACCAGTACCTGTCAAACGAAACCGTTTGGCGGCACTGCGTCTTGTTTTCTGCTTTGGCATTGACTATCTCCTATTTACCAGTCAAAATAATCGTCTGTCGACGACCTTCCAATTCTCCACGTTTTTCCACAACAGCGATATCGGAAAATAAATCTATTATACGATCTAACACATCCAGACCTAAATCAAGCCGAGACATTTCACGGCCACGATACATAAGGGTGATTTTAAGTTTACAACCATCTGATATGAACTGCCTTCCCCGGTTAACTTTTGTCAATAAATCGTGATCATCAATTCTTGGACGAACACGCAATTCTTTAATTTTAACAACATGTTGTTTTTTCTTACTGGCCTGGGCTTTTTTCTTTTCCTCATATTTAAGTTTTCCATAATTGAGGATTTTAGCTACTGGCGGCTTCGCTTTGGGGGCCACTTCGATTAAATCTTGACCCACATCCATTGCCCTCGCAATGGCATCTTCGGTTTTCATTACACCGAGTTGTTCTCCGGTTTCAGAAATTAAACGCACTTCCTCGGCACGTATTTTTTCGTTTACTCTAATCTTATTAACTTTCGCGATGGGGTAGACTCCTTTGTTTTATTTCAGAAATAATGTTTTTAAGCAGTTGATCTGTTTTGATCGCACCCTGATCTCCAATAAATCTACGGCGTGTCGATACAGTATTTTGTTCTGCTTCTTTCTTGCCAACAATCGCCATAACAGGAATTTTATTCAGTTCTGCCTGGCGAATTTTGGCACCAATTTTTTCAGGACGATCATCCATCTTAACGCGAATGCCTGCTGCTTTAAATTTTGACTGAACTGATGTTGCATAAGTATGTGTTTTTTCCGAGACGGGCAAAATAATTACTTGGATTGGGGAGAGCCATAATGGAAAATCGCCTCCGTAATGTTCAATGAGAAACCCAATAAATCGTTCATGTGTACTCAAAGGTGCACGGTGAATACATAAAGGAGTTTGCTCACTTCCATTCTCATCTGTATAGGTTAAGTTAAACCGTTTTGGTATAGCAAAATCAACCTGATTTGTGGCTAAGGTAAATTCTTTTCCGATTGCGCTCCACACCTGAACATCAATTTTTGGACCATAGAAGGCAGCTTCTCCTGGAATTTCCACAAAATTAATACCGCCATTTTTCAGAGCATTTCGAACCACATCTTCGGTTTGATTCCAAAGTTCCGGTTCATCAATATATTTTTTACCTAATGCTGCCGGATCATGGAGGCTCAGTCTCATTTCATATTTATCAATTCCAAATATATCGAAATACTCCAAATACATCTGGCATACATCCATAAACTCCGCTTCAAAGTCTTCATGGGAACAATATATATGTGCGTCATTCATTTGCATACTTCGAACACGCATGAGACCAAATAGCTGCCCAGATTTTTCATATCGATAACACGTACCATATTCTGAAATTCGGAAAGGTAAATCCCGATAACTTTTTGGCGATGCATCATAAATTTTGTGGTGGTGAGGACAATTCATTGGTTTAACGTAATATTCAATTCCATCCACATCCATGGCCGGAAACATTGCATCTTTATATAAATCCAGATGGCCGGATTTTTTGTATAAATCACCTTTGGCTAAATGAGGCGTACGCACCCGTTGATAACCATGGCGCGTCTCTACTTCTTTAGCCAGCGCTTCAAGTTCATCAATAATGATTCCCCCATTGGGAAGCCATAACGGTAAACCGGGACCTACTTCATCATCGAATGTATAAATTTCCAACTCTTTTCCCAGTTTGCGATGATCTCTTTTTTTTGCTTCTTCGAGAAAAATCAAATATTCTTTGAGTTCTTTTTTGGTGGAAAAAACCGTACCATAAATCCGTTGAAGCATTTTATTTTTTTCATCACCTCGCCAATATGCACCAGAACTACTCAGCAATTTAAAATGTTTTATTTTACCCGTGGATGGCACGTGGGGCCCCCTGCAAAGGTCAATAAAATCGCCTTGACTATAGGCGGAAATATTATCAGCTGAATCAATCTGTTCTATAATTTCAACTTTATAATCTTCACCCATCCCTTTAAATAATTTAATGGCTTCATTTCGCGATAATTTTTGTCTGGAGACTGGGAGGTTTGCTTTCGAAAGTTCCCGCATTTTATTCTCAATCTTTTCAAGATCTTCCGGGGAGAAGGTGCCATCAATGTCAAAATCATAATAAAATCTATTTTCGATGGCTGGGCCAATGGTCACCTGAGATTTTGGCCATAATGATTTTACTGCCTGTGCCATTAAATGTGCAGTACTATGAAGGAGAACTTCGTGCCCCTCATCTGAACTGCCTGTATATAAACTTACACTTGCATCAGACGTAATAGAAACATTAGCGTCGGACAATGCACCATTGATAGATGCAGCAACTGTATCTTGGGCTAATCGAGGTCCAATACTCTCGGCTATCTCTAACGGTGTAATTCCCGCAGCATATGACCGAGTCGATTTATCTGGTAAAGTAATTGTGATTTCGCTCATAGAATAAATGTAAGAATCAATTTAAAATATAAAATGGCTGTATGTCGCCATAGACGAAATCAGCTCCACTTTGGAAGGTTTTAGATATAATAATCGTATCATTATGTATGTTTTGACTGGGCGAAGAATAAGATTTTTTCAAGACTGATGAAAACGGTCTTTTCTTCTGTCAGCATGTTTCCTGATCTGACAGAAATTGCTGACGTATTAACCGTGGGCGATGAGGGATTCGAACCTCCGACCTCTTGCGTGTCGAGCAAGCGCTCTAACCAACTGAGCTAATCGCCCCCAATAAAGCCCGGAAATTTACTATTTTTCTTAAATAGAATGGAAAGCATAAATACAAATTAATTTTCAGTGATTTCAAATGGTATTAATGAAGTTTCATACACCAGTTTATCCGATAAAATATCGAGTGCTACTTTCACAATTTTATCATCCTTTAATGCTTGTTTGACCCTACCCTCTGGTCCGTTCATCAATCCTGCGAATTCTAAAATAATTACCTGTCGAATATCTTCCGACTCTGATGCAATACTTTTTTCTTCCTGGTTTGCGTAAAACTGAGATAAAGTTTCTAACGCCTGATTCACTTCTGCATTCATGCTGTCCAATGCAGCAATTTTCTCTTTAACCTGTCCCAATTCTTTTTCTCCCGGAAGTTGAATATCATCTTCCTGTTCTTTGATAAATTCATTGAATTTGTCAATAATAGTAAGGTCATCTAATACTTCAGAGAACGTTTGGTACCGATGTTTGTTCTGCTGAGCAAAGGAATAAAAATAACCCCGCCGCCAATATTGGCTGGAAAGTGCTGCCATGCGTTCAGGTGTAATGGTCGAATCAGGTGTTATACCGCCGTTGCCCAAAACATTCCGACCGTTCATCGTTGTAAAAACAGAATCTTCTTCAGTTTTATTCAGGATATATTTATCATCAATATAATCACGTTTCTGGATAAACCGTCCACTGGGTATATAATACCGGGCGGTAGTCACTTTAATGCTTCTTTTATCATCAATTTCATATTGGGATTGAACCAGTCCTTTTCCATAGGATTTCTGCCCCAGAATGATTCCTCGATCCAAATCCTGAATGGCACCCGCCACAATTTCACTGGCAGACGCACTACCTTGGTTGATCAGAACAGCAATTTTTACGTCATCCGGTATGAGGGGTTTTCTCCTGGAATAAAAAGATCGGTTTGAATCTTTGGTCCGTCCCTTTGTCGAGACCAAAGGGCTATCCTTTTGAATGATCATATCCAAAATGGCCACTGCAGAAGAAAGCAAACCGCCCGGATTATCTCTTAAGTCAATGATGATTTCTTTTGAATTCTGATTTAATAGTTGTTGAAAAGCTTTACGCATTTCATTTGGGGTATTCCTTGAAAAACGATTTAATCGAACATAACCGGTCGAGGGGGAAAGCATTCCAGAATATGTAATCTCTTTCACTTTAATTGTCGATCGAACCAAATTGAATACAATAGGTTCGTCTTCGCTATAACGTTTTATAGTGAGTTTGACTTCAGTTCCTTTTTTACCGCGAATGTTAGACGCGGCTTCATTAAATGTCATTTTTTTTACATCTTCATCATTCACTTTAAGAATAACATCACCACTTATAATGCCGGCTTTTTTGGCCGGACCGCCATCCATTGGCGCTACAACTGACATGGTTTTATTGCGATACCCCAATTGGATACCCACACCGCCATACTTCCCCTTGCTTAAGACATTTATCTGATGTTGTTCATCTTCCACCATGAATACAGTATAAGGGTCTAAATTTTGGGTAATGCTCTGGATACTCGCTTTTGTGAATGCTTCCGGATCTAATTCATCCACATAAGTAGAAAATATTTGATTATATACTTGATTAAAAAGTCGTTGTGATTCGCCGATTTGTCGATATAGGCTGGATTGAGTCACTGCCAGCGAAATTGCACCAGTGACAATGGCAATTGGGAGGATAAGCCTCAAAAAATATTTTTTCATTCGAACAAATGTCTCCTTCCTAATTCTGCTAAAATTGTTCTATGGATATTATCAATCGTATCATGGCCGTCGATCAAAACAATCCTTTCATGGAATTGATTGCCCAATTCAAGGTAGGCATTCCGAACCTTCGTTTGCAAATCAATTCCCGATCGTTCAATCCGATCTCTTTCCTGGTTTTTTCTCCGGGATGCTTCTTCCGGTAAAATATCAACGAAAAATGTGACATGAGGTTCCAATTTATACGTTGCGAATTGATTGAGTTTAATCAGCCAACCCAAATCAATATTTCGCCCTCCACCCTGATAAGCTAAAGTGGAGTCGGTAAATCTGTCGGCAATGACATTTATGCCAGCAGTTAAATTGGGCTGGATGACCTCATACGTCAATTGAGCACGACTCCCGGTCATAAGCAGTGCTTCCGTTCGGTCACAAATATTTTCTAAATGGCGATGGAGCAATATATCGCGAATTTCTTCAGAAATGGTCGTGCCCCCAGGTTCTCTGACCAATATTGTTTTTTGTCCAGATTGGTTCATGGCATCCATAAGTAATTTGGCTTGGGTACTTTTTCCACAACCATCAATTCCTTCAAAAGAAATAAATATCCCTTTAGAAATAGACATTGGGGTCATCCTTTCCAATCATAATGACAAATTCACCTCGGGGTGTTTTTTGTGTAAAATGGGATAGTAATTTTGATACATTTCCTCGAATCATTTCTTCATGCAACTTCGTCAATTCTCGTCCAATTACTGCCGGACGGTCACCCATAAATTCCAAAATATCTTTCAAAGTCCGAACAATGCGTTTTGGGCTTTCATAAAATATAACCGTAGCCTCAATGGCGCTTAATCGGGTCAATTTAGCTTTTCTGCCTTTTTTATGGGGTAAGAAGCCTTCAAATATAAAACGATCTGTAGGCAATCCTGAAGCGGTAAGTGCAGTGATAGAGGCGGAGGGACCTGGGATGGCTTCTATCCTGTTTCCGGATTCAATAGCAGCCCGGATTAATTTGTATGCGGGATCGCTAATTCCAGGGGTACCTGCATCCGTAACGACAGCTACGTCTTTTCCTGTATTTAAATGATCAATTATCTTTGGAATTCTTGTAAAACTGTTATGTTCATAATAGCTGACTGTTGGCGTTGAAATATCATAATGGGTCAGTAATTTTCTCGTTAGTCTTGTATCCTCTGCAGCAATGAGAGATACTTCTTTTAAAATACGCAACGCTCGAAGGGTGATATCCTCTAAGTTACCAATGGGGGTTGAGACGATGTATAGAATACCAATTTCTGGCATAAGTCTAATTATCGAGACAATGCACGATTAATCATAGCAAGTCCCTGATCTATTTCTGATTTAGAAATATTTAGATGTGGACGAAACCTTATTGATGTATATCCACATCCGAGCATCAGTGCACCTTCTTCGGCAATTAAACCAAGCATTTTATCTCTTTCATTAGTGCTTGGCAAATCAAAGGCACCAAACAACCCGCGGTTACGTGCATTGGATACAATGGCATTATGATTGGCCTGGAGTGATTCTAATCTCTGTCTTAAATAGGCACCATTTTCCATCACCTGATCGATGAGATTTTCCTGTTCAATAATTTCCAAATACAAGGTAAATCGAACCATATCAACCAGGTTCCCTCCCCATGTTGAATTAATCCTGCTGGATTCTTTAAAAACATGTCCGTCTACCTCATCCAGCCTGGGACCAGCAAACATACCGCATACCTGGGTCTTTTTACCAAAACTGATGATATCTGGGCGACAATCTTTACCATAATGCTGGTGAGCCCACATTTTTCCTGTAAGGCCAACCCCCGTTTGGACTTCATCATAAATGAGTAAAAATTCATGTTCATCTGCCAATTTTCTTAGTTGTCTGAAAAAGGATTCACGAAAATGATTATCTCCACCCTCCCCTTGAATGGGTTCAATAATCAATCCTGCAATTTCATCAGGAAATTGTTTTATCGCCGATTTTATTTCCTCGATTGCCTTCGTCTCTTCCCTTTTAACATCGTTTATGACTGTATCAGTCAAAGGAAATGATAATTTTGGATTGTGAATCCGCGGCCAATCAAACTTCGGGAAATATTCTGTTTTACGTTTATCAGGAGAATCAGTGAGACTAAGGGTGTACCCTGTTCTGCCATGAAAACATTCTTTAAAATGAAGAATTTTCGATCCGCCTTCGCTTTTACCATTTGCTAAATTTTTACGCACTTTCCAGTCAAATGCCGCTTTGAGTGCATTTTCTACAGCCAACCCTCCCCCTTCAATATAAAATGCATATGGTAAATAATCTGGTTGCGCTAACCGTCCCATGGTATCCACAAATTCGGCCATTTCTGATGAATAAATATCTGAATTGGTTGGTTTATTCATGGCTGCATTCATAAGCCGATCTTTATTCTTAATGAGATAAGGGTGATTATATCCAACCGACATGGATGCGACCATGGAAAATAGATCCAAGTATTCCTTTCCATCGCGGCCATCTGCTAACCATGATCCGTGACTTTTATTCAAGTCAATGACATAATCCATTCCATCGGCTAACATGTATTGACCGATATTTTCTTTTACATTTATTGCTGAAATATTTGGCATTAATTAATCTCTATTCATTGTTATTATTGCTGATAAACTATTCACTTAAATCAAAACTTACCCCTTGAGCCAATGGAAGCTCTGAACTCCAGTTCAAAGTATTAGTCTGTCTTCTCATATATTGTTTCCACGCATCGGAACCGGATTCCCGTCCACCGCCCGTTTCTTTTTCTCCACCAAATGCACCACCAATTTCTGCACCGGATGTGCCGATATTAATATTGGCGATTCCACAATCACTACCTCGATGAGATAAGAAATATTCCGCATGACTCACATTAGAGGTAAACATAGATGAAGAAAGTCCTTGAGGAACATCATTATGCAATTCCACTGCTTCTTCGATGGTATTAAATGGAATGACATACAGTATGGGAGCAAATGTTTCTTTTTGAACGATTTCCCAATCATTTTTTGCTTTTACAATTGCTGGCGTCACATAATGCCCTTTTCCCTCTAATTGGGTACCACCGCACAATACTTCTCCCCCGGCATCCTTTACTGCTTCAATAGCATTCATATAATCAGTGACAGCCTTTCCATTAACCAATGGACCCATCAACGTACCATCATCAAGAGGATCACCGATTCTCACTTGTTTATAGGCGTTGAGCAATTGGTTTATAAAATCGTCTTGAATATTTTTCTGAATAAGAACTCGCCTTGTGGAAGTACATCGCTGACCTGTTGTACCGACTGCGCCAAAAGCCACAGCAGGAATAGCCAAACCTAAATTTGCTGTTTCATCAATGATGATCGCATTATTTCCCCCTAATTCTAATATGGTTTTCCCAAAACGGGTGGAAACGATCGAACTCACATGTCGGCCCATGGCGGTCGAACCCGTGAAGGAAATCAGAGGTAAACGACCATCATGTAACATTTTTTCGCCTACGATTGATCCGCGGCCGATCATGGTTGAAAAAATTCCAGAATACCCATTTTTCTCCATGACCGTATTGCAAATATTTTGCACAGCAATGGCACATAATGGCGCGGTTGAAGACGGTTTCCAAATCGTCGTGTCCCCGCAAATCGCTGCAATAAATGCATTCCATGCCCAAACGGCTACGGGAAAATTAAATGCAGAAATAACGCCAATTGCACCTAAGGGATGCCACTGCTCATACATACGATGATCCGGCCGTTCTGAATGCATTGTTTTACCATACAGCATGCGAGATTGGCCCACAGCAAAATCTGCCATATCAATCATTTCCTGAACTTCACCATCACCTTCCGTTTTAATTTTACCCATCTCCATGGCAACCAAGCTACCCAACGCATCCTTCTTTTCCCGAAGGGCATCTCCCATTTTGCGCACAAGTTGTCCTCTAATGGGTGCCGGTACTTTTCGAAATTCATTAAAAGCTGCCACCGATTCCTTGACAATTTGTTCATAATCATTTTCTGTGGCTTGATACACACTTGCAATCACTTCGCCAGTGGAAGGATTAATAGATTCCAGAAGGCCGCCATCTTGAGATGAAGACCATTTTTTGGTACCAGAACAGGCACCATAATTCACATTATTTATCCCCAACTCTTTTAATATCGAATTCATTTATGATTTTCCTTTAAGTGCGTAACCTGATGAATTAATTGATACTATAAACCGACCAGGATGTTTTGATAATTAATTGCTGAAAAGTAGCCTGCAAATGTACATTTTCATATTCTGATTTGGAAGTATTGTTCACCAAATAATTTATAAATATGAAACAAATATAAAAACAAGTGGGCTTGTAAAGATTAAGGAGTCAAATCGATCCAAAACGCCACCGTGTCCTAATAATAATTTTCCCGAATCCTTTACGCCTGCATCCCGTTTGAACATGGATTCAACAAAATCACCCAACTGACCGCACACACCCACGATAAAGGTGAGAATCAATATACTGGGTAAATTCAATTCATACTGAATAAACCCATACAAATTCATTAAATAAAATGAAGTAAATGATCCGACGACCCCGCCAACAAATCCAACGATCGTTTTTTTAGGACTAATGCGCTCAATTAACTTTTTCTTTCCCCAAAGGATTCCAAATATATAGGCACAAGAATCACATATCCATACGGTGAATATCATGGCCATTGTAAACCGAGCACCGTTCAGTGAATCCCAATTTCTTAAGGCAATCATGGTTCCCAGGAGCCCAGCGATGTATGTGACGCCGGCAAAAGTTGTGGTTATATTTTCAAGAGGGTGAGATTTTCCACTAAACATTTCCATCAACAATGCCAGAACAACCAACATGGTAATCCCTGCAATCGTATTGGTGAGATGCGGAAGTGGAAATTCAATATAAAAAAAGCAAATCGTCAAGGCCATGAGCATACCAATTACGATATTTGGCCGGACGCCTATTTTTTGTTTAAATCCATAAAATTCGTAAAGGCAAAGGAATATAACCAAACTGACAAAACCTGCAAAAATAATACCGCCTGTGATCAACAGGTAAGTAATTAAAGGAATCCCGATGATAGTGACGGGAAGGCGTGTCCAGAAAGTACTTTTCATGTTCAAACTAATACTTCTATTTCTTTTGGCATCATTGTTACCCTAATGGGTGTACTTCCAAGCATTTCACCATCAATATTTAATGTATTACGATCTTCCGGTTTGATAGAAAATTCACGCACTTGGCGGTAATCTACTGCCGGATCACCAATGTGCTTCCCGCTAAATATTTTCGGGAATAAGCGTAATAATTTCATCCGGCCTACTTTCCGTACGATAAGGAGGTCAATTAATCCGTCATCCAACCGCGCCAATGGAGCCATCCGCATCCCTTTTCCCGTATGTATTGTGTTACACCCAATTACAAAGCCAAAATCAGCCCCTATAATATTTCCATCAATTTCAATTCGGGCAAATCGCATTCGATGACGGATGACTTCAATGATCGCCGCTACATTATAACGTTGTCCTCCCATCCATCGTAATTTTTCTGCCAGGTTATTTGCGTCGGTGGGAATTCCCCATCCTACAATATTGAAACCATAATAGATTGTCCCATCAGCTTCACATCGAAAAATATCAATTAATCTTCGGCGGCCAGTAACAATTCGCTTTGCAGCCTTCACCGGATCCAGACAATCCATATCATGCATAAATGAATTCCCCGTTCCCCCTGTAATCAATCCGATGGGTAACTTCCGGCCATCTGTACGGGTCATCATTCCATTAATTACCTCGTGCATGGTGCCGTCTCCTCCAATACAGCAAAACCCATCATAACTATCATAATCCAATTCCCGGGCTAAATCCCGTGCATGTCCCGCATATTCAGTTTCTATTATCTTTACGGTATCATTGGTTGATTCAAAAACTGGCAACACCTTTTCAAGAATGGCTAACCCTTTTTTTGTACCTCCATGGGGATTGACTGTGATTATGTATTTTGACATTATTTTTTTCCAATTATTTCAATATAGATAGTTTTATACTCGCAAGCATAAAAAGTCAGATCAGTCTCGATGTTTCATATATTTATTATCACCGAGTTCGATCACCTCAATTTTGACCTTTGTCGTTCCATTATTAATAAATCCCAACTTTTTCGCAGCACCATAAGAACAATCTAATATGCGACCTTTCACATAGGGCCCCCGATCATTAATCCGTAAAATAAGAGATTTATTGTTATCTAAGTTCGTCACACGGACAATGGTATTCAAAGGAAGAGTTTTATGGGCTGCCGTAAGGCCATACATATCATAAATCTCTCCATTCGCGGTCAATTTCCCATGGAAGTCTTCTGCGTAAAATGAACTGACTCCCGTTATTACTCTCCTATAATTTTCCTTTGATACTGTTTTCAAGGACGGTGGTTTTTGCTTAGTCTTTCGAGGTGTAACAGGCCCTGTGCGATACCGGGGAGAATTGGCGCATCCGCTTATCAAGGTAAAATAAATGATTAAAACTATTATTTTTATCATGAACTATAAATGGGTTTGAACCGACCCAATTAAATCTGCCGCTTCGTTTCGGTTGGATTCATTTAAAATATTTTTCAGAGAATCAATAATATTTTCTGAAATACCGGGATCCCTGTAATTGGCTGTACCCACTTGAACTGCCGTGGCACCGGCTAACATATATTCTACCGCATCCTCCCCGGAGACTATCCCTCCAATTCCAATAATGGGGATAGATAATTGTTGATACAGTTTGTGAACAGCAGCCAGCCCTATCGGTTTGATGGCTGGCCCTGATAAACCGCCGTAAGTCGTAAAAATATCACTCATACCCGTTTTAGCATTAATACTCATCCCAACCACGGTATTTATCGCTGAAACGGCGTCTGCACCAGCATTTTCTGCGCTCATCCCAATCGAGACAATATCTGATACATTTGGACTTAGCTTCATTATTAACAGTCTTTCGGTGATCCCTCGTAATGTTTCGGTCAATTTAGCTGTCATTTCGCAATCAACACCGAACTCCATTCCACCTTTTTTTACATTTGGACAGGAAATATTTATTTCATACCCCGCTATAACAGATGATACAGATTCCACCATTTCCATTATTTCTACATATTCCCTAATATCTGTTCCTGCGATATTCATAATGATTTTAGTGGAAAGTCCTTCATAAATCTGCAGTAAATCCTTTATATATTTTTCAACACCAATGTTGGCAAGTCCAATTGAATTAATCATGCCCGACGCCGTTTCAACAATTCTAGGAGGCGGGTTACCTTCACGCGGCTGTCGGGTAATTGATTTTGTGACAATCGCACCCAATTGGTTCACATCTACCAATTCCGGCGCTTCCGTCCCATAGCCAAATGTACCTGAAGCCACCCAGATTGGATTTTCGAATGATGTATTACCGATGTGTATGGTCAGGTTAGCCAAAGTTGATGTCCGTTGCATTATAGACGGGTCCATCCATACATACTAATGAATATTTCTCATGATAGCTATGGCTTTGAATTTTAGAAATTTTCCGTCGAATCACACACCCCTGACAAAACCCAATACCGCAACCCATATAACTCTCAACCGATAACTGTGCTTGAATATCATTATTGACTGCAAATTCCTTTACAGCACGTAACATGGGCTCAGGTCCACAGGCAAATATAAATGCATTTTTATTGATTTTCACTAATCGTTCCAACGGCACCATCACTGTCCCCTCTTCACCCATGGAACCATCATCGGTAGTGAGATAAATATTTTTTCCAGGGTCATGTTTAATGAAATGTTCATTTCCGGATCTTGCGCCTATAATCATTGTATATACAATTTTATTATTATCGCACGCCTGTTTCAAATTTAAAATAGGTGCCAAACCAACACCGCCTCCAATTAAAATCGGATATGAACCATTATCCCATTTGGAAAATATATTCCCTAATGGTCCCAATAATTCTAATGTTTCGCCGGATTTCTTTTGGGTTAATTCCCGGGTCATATCTCCAAAAATTTTGTAAATGATTGAAACGCAGCCGTCTTCAGAAGATGCAATACTCATTGGACGTCGTAAAGGATGATTCCAGTCATCCACAGTCAAAATATTAATAAACTGACCTGACCCCATATATTCACGGGCAATGTTTGGCGCCTCAAATTGCATTTCCCATATTTGATGTGCCAATTGTCTATTTGACTTTATTCGTGCACGCTCAATGATCATCTAAAGCTGTCGTATCTGCAAGAATTTTATTTAAAAATACAAAACGTTTTTCAGAAGGAAGGGCTTGATCTGATTCTCCATGATATTTCAAAATCCAATCGTAATATTTCATTGCACTGTCTGGCTGTACTAAATAATAATCATATTGATAAGCCAAAAAATAGGCAGCCTTTACACTGGATTCAGAAACAGTATCTTCAGAAATAATTTCTCTATAACTGTCCAATGCTAAAGCAGGATTAGTTAACCATGTTTTTTCCGCACTTACCAATTGTTTATCAGAAGTGGTTATAAGTGGCTTGTAGGTATCATCCGCATTAATAATTGCCAAAGCATAATCAGTCTTTGGAAATTCGTTGATAATACGCTGTTTTATTTCTGCTGTACCAACTGAATCGCCTTGAGCATCTAAAACGATTGATTTTGCATATAACGCTTTTGGAAATAATTTCGATTGATCTGCAAATTGTATTAATAAATCCAAATAGACTAAACCAGAATCGCTTCTATTGAAATGAAATGATTCTAATTCATTCAAACTATAAAGAATTTTGGACAATATATTTTGTTCTGTAGCAGAAAAACGAAAATCAGCAATTGTATCTGAAGCAATAATTCGGCTTTCCCAAGGGATAAAATCCAGTTTGGATTCTGTATAGGCAGCAATCTCCTTTATCCGCATTTGAGCTGGTTGGCGATAAAGGGATTTCCTATTTTCCCTTTCCACTGATTTAAAATGTTTTAAAGCAGCATCTAAATTCCAATCTTGAGAGATGGAATAGTTACCTAACAAATAAAATGCTTCTGCAGAGGCCTCAGTTTTCGGATAATCCTGCACAATGGACTCTAATCTATTAATCGATTCTGGCAGCATATTTTGTTGTTGATATAATTTGGCCAATTCCAATTCAAGGCTTGAAAATATTGATTTATAATCTTCATTCAATAGCATATTTTTTATCGTATTCCCGGCAAGATCAAAATCACCTTTCAAGCGATAGATTTGTACTGTTTTTAAATGGCCTTCCTGAATTTGTTTCTTTGATTGGGAATTTTTAATCACCTGTTTATATGCAGAAATGGCCCGATTATAATCTTTGTCCTCAAATGACAATGAAGCAATGCGATAATAAATTTGTCCTTTTTCATTGGGTATTTGGATAATTTCAGCTCCCTTTTCCAAGTAATCCATTGATTCCAATTTCATACCTTGCTCAAAATATATTTCAGCAATAGATAAATACACTTTGGCTTTCATATCTGAATTAAGCCCATATTGAATTAAATCATTAAGCCCATTAATGGCTGGCTGAGGTTTTCCTTGTTTCCATTTTATCAGGGAAGTCCAATAAGTCACCTCAATATGCACCAAGTCTCCAAATTCATTTTCCATATCATCCAATGCGCTATAGGCTTGCTGAAGTTCTCCTAAATGATAATGAGATTGTATTATAAGCAGTAATGCTTTTTCCCTCCATTTAAATTCCGGATAAGTGTCGATGATCATCTGTGATTTATCAACCACTTTTTTATAGTCATTTATGGCAGATTGAGGGAGAATATCTCCACGATTTTCCAAACGATTCTTTTCCGCTTTATTGAAATACTCCTCCGCATTATAAAACGTATTAAAGTATGGTTTAAGATTGGCGCAGGATATAAATAGAATCGCTACATATAATAGAAATGACCGATGGCTTGTGAAAATACGAATTTTGTTCATTTTATTAATGCAGAAGTTCCTTCATTTTAATCAATAATTGAAAATAATTTATTATATGTCGAATAAATGGATAATCCTTATTTTGACCCTATTAAACACCCTTGCTGCACAAACAAGTACTTTCGTGGAAAACCCCGGTTATATCAACATCAGTGCAGATACAATTGGTGTACCCATTTACATTGATGGGTCTTTAATTGGGCATACACCTTTGGGGAATCCCATTCCAGTTTTGCCCGGAATTCATCATATCACACATCATCCACCATCCATTCAAGATCCATTTATACAATATGGACAGACAAAAGATGTTAAACAAATTTATGTTATGGGTGGAGATACGGTAACTGTTCATCTAGAAACATATTTATTAGCTCAACAATTATCTCAGATTAAAAAAGAATATCATTTAAAAAATTATATAGGTATCAGCATGAGTTTTTTATTGCTTTGGCAATTATGGATTATAGCAAATTAATATTTGAAAGAAGGTTGTGCTTAACCATTTGATGAAAGAATTATTGTCATGAACCCATTCATATCTAAATTCCTTTATGGAAAATAACCAAAATACAGAACATTCAGTTAAATTTCGCCCAGATTACACATGGCCTGAATACAACGCTGAAAGGGATTGTCCTAAATGTGAAAAACCAATGCAGCTGCAGAAAAACCTTAGAGATTATTATGGAAAACCATGGTGGTGCCACTTTTGTCAATGGCAATTTTCTGAAGAAGATTTTCCTGAATGATAATGTGCTTAGGCAGTGAATAATTCCGAGTAATCGGAAATAATATCATCCACAACCCATCTTACAAGTACATAGTCGTCCAATAATCCAATTTGGGGTGAGCTGTCCGGAATTTCATCATATTCTTCCAAAAAATATTCAAGTGCAAAAACAATTCGTTTTTTCAAACTGTAATTTAATTCGGGTAAATCTCTAAGAATACTTACTAATTTGGAAATATCGGTTACTAAGATTATTTGATAATCGAGTAGGGACGGATGAGATACCAGTTTTTCAATCTTTTGAGGTATTTCTTTTAATACCATGGGAATGTCATTCAGGTCAATTTCTGAAATCCGTTTTTCGTACCGGTCCTTGTCTTCTTGGGTGAGTTGAAATTCATCTGATGATTTCATTGTCGACAATTTAGACAATATAAAGGGGAAACATTCACAATGAATGCAGAAGAAACTATTAAAAATAAATTGTCAGAATATTTAGATCTGATTCATTTTGATATTCGAGATAAAACGGGGAAACATATTCATCATCGAAGTTTTGATGGCGGTCTCCATTTATCTATTACATTGGTTTCCGATGGATTCAAAGATATGCCGCTATTAGATCGGCATCAGTTGGTTTACAAAGCGTTGGGGACTTTAATTAAAAATGAAATTCATGCTCTAAGTATGAAAACCTATTCTGCCGAAGAATGGAAACAACAATGCTAATTTGATTTCAACATAGCTTCCCGCTTCGCTTTAAACTCCGTTCCTTCACTCCATTGCGGCCATTCACTATGTTGACCAATGGCATAGCCAACTCTAAATAAAATTCGAGCATCCTCCACCATTCCTGAAAAATCCCAATCCTCTTTAATTTCATCAGAGACCGCATGATAATCAATGTTTGTGTATTCGTCCTTTTTCTTGTGACCATAGTCCTTCCCTTTTCCAACAACATCTAAACCCCCATCTACATAGAGCGCCGGAACACCTTGTTTCGCAAAAGCAAAATGATCCGAACGATAATAAAACCCTTTTTCCGGTTCCGCATCAGGAATGAGATATTTGCCATCTTGTGCAGCGGCATATTCTAAAACCAAGTCCAATTCTGAATTTCCTTTCCCCACCACAATCAAATCTTTGGTTTTTCCATAGGTGTTTCCCATGGCATCGATATTCATCACCGCAACCGTTTTTTCTAGTGGAATAAGGGGATTGATACTATAATAGGTTGCACCCAATAATCCCTGTTCTTCTGCAGTAACGGCGAGGAATAGAATGCTCCTTTTAGAGCCTTCAGACAGGTTAGAAAAGGCCTCTGCCACGGCCATAATTGTCCCTGTCCCTGAGGCATTATCATTTGCACCATTATAAATTTGATCTCCCTCTAATTTTGTGTTTTTCCCCAAATGATCCCAGTGAGACGTATAAATAATATATTCATCCTTCAATTCAGGATCGGTCCCTTCATATTTAGCCACAATATTATTAGAATCAAATCTCCGTACGGAATTGGTCATTTTGCTCGTAAATGTAGCTTTTAGCGCTACAGCTTTAAAATCTGGACGAACGGCAGCTGCCTTTAATTCTTGATAATTCATCCCGCTCATTTGAAATAATCTTTCTACAGATGGCAGTGGAATCCATCCTTGAAATGCCAAAGGTGTTACATTGGGATTTTCAATCATGAGTTGTTCACCGTCATATCCGCCCTGCAGGACAGCAAATGGATATCCTGCGGGCTGCGTCTCATGAACAACCAACACGCCCGCAGCTCCTTGCCTTAGCCCTTCTTCAAACTTATAGGACCAACGGCCATAGTAAGTCATGGCTTTGCCACCAAACATAGAATCATCCATTTCTCCGTTTTTCATGATTGGAGGATCGCTTACAAGGACAACAATCACTTTCCCTTTTACATCAATTCCTTCAAAATCATTCCACCCATACTCCGGTGCATTGACTCCATAACCGCAATATATCAATTCAGTTTTCTTGATATTAACGAATTCTTTGGTTTGATATGAATTACCAACAATATCAATTCCAACTTTCATCACCCATCTCTCATCGTCGGTCAAAAATTGTGCTTTGTACTCAGAAATCACACCAGTCATGGTGACTTTTTGAATCCATGTACCATCAGGGTTCCCTGGTTTCAATCCCAATTTCTCATATGTTTCGGATAAATATTCCACCGTCAATTCTTCCCCCATTGTACCAGGAAACCGTCCTTCAAATTTATCCGATGCCAGGGTAGAAATATGCTGGCGTAATCGTTCTGCTGTAATTGATTTCTGGGCATTGAGTGCATCATCCGAATGGACATATTTATTCCAGCCAACCAGTGGTTTTTCACATCCTAGAAGAATAAATAACAGTAGCATTAATGGTTTTAACCTTTTGAATAACATGGACACTCCCTTTTTGATCGTTTTCTAATTATTTATAAAAATGGTTTATTCGTTCCAATATTTGGCGAGTAATTTCGAATTGCCAAAGGATTGATACAAGATTGAGAATATAAAGGCAAAAATAATAATTTTCTGTGCGATTACATTGAATATTAATGCAAAATCAGATATTTTTGGATCCGGTGCAAATTCCAATACCAATACGTACAAAAATGTAAGAATCGCAAAAATAAAATATCCCATTGCAAATCGATTTTCAAAACGGTTATCTTTATAAAGAACTACAGATAACGAAATACCGGCCAGTAAAAAGGATCGGAAAGCCCAATTGACGAAAACAATATGGTAATCAAGAAATAGATTATGGGGCGTCAAGCCAACGCCAATAAAACAAAGGGCACCGATTATTCCTGCAAAGGATCCCACCTTTGCTAAAATATGGATAATCGTATTTTGATTGAATAACTTCGTAAAATAAAAGAAGTAAGCAGCGAATGACCATCCGCACACAATCAAACTTAGATTAAACATCATTGCTGAAATTATATTTTCAGTCGTGAATTTCCCTAAATCACTAAAGAAGTTTCTCGTAAATGAATACCCCATACTTTCAGGATCATTTATCGTACCCCCCGCATACATAATCATAGCTAATATAAAAGATATGACAAAATATATACATACAACGCGAGGTAGTGTAATTAGGAATAAATGCTGATAGCGCATTAAAATGATATGTTTTTTATGTTCATGAGCTGACTATTGTATAGTAATAAGAAGAGCCTCAATTCACTGAGGCTCTCTAGCTACGCGGAGGGGGTGGGATTCGAACCCACGTTAGGATATTTCACCTAAAACACCTTAGCAGGGTGCCGCCTTAAGCCGCTCGGCCACCCCTCCAAATTGGGTTGATTTATTTAAAATATACCCCTGAAATTACTGTATTTATGCGGGAAACAAAATAACCTATGCACGTGCAAATTGTTTTCCACTTAATTGAACAACCGCACCCTTCAATTCTAATTGCAACAGCAAGGTCAATGCCTGAGTTTTTTCCATTTCACCCTTCGAAACAATATCATCAATATATAATGGATCATCTTCTAATAAATCAATGAGTGCATGTTCCTCTTTTGTCAGGTGTAATTTCATTTTTTGCTGGATCGAATCTTTCGGTGAAAACAATTGGTTCTTAATATGATCCAAAATTTGATCTCCTGAACCCACGGGAATCGCCCCGTTTCGTATCAATCGATTGCAACCCACACTCATTTTATCGGTCAATCGCCCTGGAACGGCGAATACTTCTCTATTTTGGTCCATGGCGTTCAGTGCCGTTAAAATTGCACCGCTGCGGTTCCCCGCTTCAATCACAATTGTTCCATGACTTAATCCACTGATTATTCGATTTCGCTGAGGGAAATTCCCTGCATCTGGTTGGGTGCCAATTGAGAATTCACTAACAACGGATCCTTTTTCCATAATCATCTCTGATAATTTCTTATTTTCTGAAGGATAAACGAAATCAATCCCATTCCCAAGAACCGCAATAGTTTTACCGCCCTCACTCACCGTTTTACGATGGGCAACACTATCTACTCCTCTGGCCAATCCACTGAGGACAACTAAACCAGAAGAAACCATATTAGAAACGATGGATAATGTGATTTTTTTCCATAAGGTGTAATGTTTCTTGTACCCACAACACTAATACAATCCATTTCTTTTTGTAAGGGCATCCCTTTTACATAAAGCAAAACCGGCGGATCATAAATTTTCTTTAAAAGTTTCGGATATTCCTCATCCCAAAAAGAAATGATCTGTGCGCCCACTCTATTCGTGCGATCAAATTCTTTTTCCCCATAATCCCATTTACTGAATTACCGAACGGATCGCGCAGTTTTAAGATCAATCCCTGTTGCTTTGCATAATGCCTCAGATGATAGGGTAAAATAGTCTGTATTTACCCCAAAATGTGAAATAATAAACCGGACCCTTTGCGGTCCTACCCCCTTAACAGACAAAAGATTAAGTATGCGGATGAGTGAATTATGTTTCATCTAAACGAATTGATATTTCCCGAACTAATCCCGTTAATCCTCTACCCGTCACTGCTGAAATTTCCATAGTGTATTCTGGAATACCATCCCATTTTGATTGATCAATGTCTCCAAGAATATCTTCTTTGGTGCGGACCAACAAAATGGGTTTCATCATGAGTGCTTTATTAAACGTTTTTAATTCATTTTTGAGGGAATTAAATGCAGCAGCCGGTTCAGGTTCTGTCCCATCAATTAAAAAAAGTAGCACGCGGTTTCTTTCTATATGACGTAAAAACTGATGTCCCAATCCTTTTCCTTCACTTGCCCCTTCTATGAGTCCCGGAATATCAGCCATAAGAAATGATTTATATTCACCAGATTTTACGATCCCTAAGTGGGGTTCCAGCGTTGTAAAAGGATAATCAGCAATTTTTGGTTTTGCTTTTGACAAAACGGATAACAATGTTGATTTACCTGCATTCGGATATCCAACCAAACCCACATCGGCTAATATTTTTAGTTCAAATTCAAAATGACCAAATTCGCCGGGTAAACCAGGTTGCGCATATCTCGGTGTTTGTCTTGTTGAGGATTTAAAATTGACATTTCCTCTTCCCCCTTTCCCGCCATTACAAATAACTATCGATTGTTTTGGTTCAAAAAGATCTGCAACAATTTCATTGGATTCGACATCTCTAATGATTGTACCTACAGGAACTCTTATCTGGATATCTTCTCCGTTCTTTCCTGATTTTAGCCCGGAAGAACCGGGGGCTCCATTTTTTGCATTATAAACTTTGGCATAACGGACATCTTGTAGCGTATGGAGGTTGGTGTCAGCTACTGCAGTAATATTCCCGCCACACCCGCCATTCCCACCGTCAGGGCCCCCTTTTGAAATATACTTTTCCCTACGGAATGACACGCACCCTCTACCACCATTGCCGGCTTTTAGTTCTACTTTGGTATAATCAATAAACATTTGTATTCAAATTTTTGGAAATAAAAAAGGAGCGCAATAAGATTACACACCTTTTCTTTTGAAATACCTTTTCCATAAAATTATATATTGGCGATAATTGCTTCACCAAAACCTGAACAGGATACTTTCGTTGCTCCATCCATTAATCTATGAAAATCATACGTAACTGTTTTTGCTTCAATCGCTTTTTGAATACCACGCGTGATTAATTCGCCAGCTTCAAACCAACCCAAATGGTCGAACATCATGACTCCGGATAATATAACCGATGAAGGATTCACCATGTCTTTTCCGGCATATTTCGGTGCAGTCCCGTGGGTAGCTTCAAAAATAGCATGACCCGTGATATAGTTTATATTCGCACCAGGTGCAATACCGATTCCGCCCACAATGGCGGCCAATGCATCTGATATATAATCCCCATTGAGGTTAAGCGTTGTAATCACATCGTATTCCCCTGGACGCAATAAAATTTGCTGCAAAAATGCATCTGCAATCACATCTTTTATTATCAATTGTTTCCCATTGTTATTGATTACTTGCCAGGGACCTCCTTCATAATCAACTGCACCATAATCACGTTTAACAAGATCATACCCCCATTCTTTAAACATTCCTTCTGTGAATTTCATAATATTGCCTTTATGAACAATGGTAACGCTGTCCCTTTTTTGGGAAATTGCGAAATCCACGGCTGCTTTTACAATTCGTTCTGTACCTTCAATCGAGACAGGCTTGATTCCAATGGAAACTGTGTTGGGAAAGCGAATATTTGTTACGCCCATTTCATCTTTTAAAAATGTTTTAATCTTTTCCACATCCTTCGTCCCATGCATCCATTCAATTCCAGCATAAATATCTTCCGTATTTTCACGAAAAATTATCATATCCACAAGGCCCGGATCTTTAACAGGCGAAGGGACACCATCAAACCATTTAACGGGACGAACGCAGGCATACAAATCAAGGATTTGCCGCAAAGCCACATTTAAGGATCGGAAGCCACCACCAACCGGTGTGGTCAATGGTCCTTTGATTGCAATTAGATATTCTTTCAAAACGTCGATAGTTTCATCAGGAAGCCATGACCCAACAAGATCATTTGCTTTTTCACCGGCATAAACTTCCTTCCATACAATAGCCCTTTCACCGTTATATGCTTTTTCAATAGCTGCATCAAATACAGCTTGAGCTGCTTTCCATATGTCTGGGCCAATTCCATCCCCTTCGATAAACGGAATGATAGGACAATTTGGTACCCTTAATTGACCATCCATAAATAATATTTTTTCACCTTGAATCGCAACACTCATGATTTTGTACTTTCTTTTACGGTTTTCTTCTTTTCTGTTTTCGTTGGCTTTTCTGTTTTTTTGTCATTTGAATTCTTTTTAGCATAATCGGTGAGATAAAACCCACTCCCTTTAAAAATGAGACCTGAGCCGCCACTAACCAATCGACGTATTTTTCCAGTACATTCAGGACATTTTTTTAATGGTAGATCAGACATTGCCTGAAAGTATTCAAACATATGGTCACAATTTTCACATTTGTAATCGTAAGTAGGCATTTGGTTTGTTTTGTCCTAAAAAACAGGTGTAGAATTTACAGAAAACCGAGAATTAGTATTGTCGGTAATGTTACAAAAAGAAAATAAAATTATTATTGAGAATATTTTTCGTTCAATTTTGCCATAACATTCGACGGGACAAATTTTGATATATTGCCTTTGAGACGTGCCACATCTTTGACAACAGTTGAATTAATATGTATGAATTTTTCTGAGGTTACCATCAGCAGTGTTGAAACATCAGAATTTAAATGATGATTCATTGTGGCCATTTGAAATTCAAATTCAAAATCGGATACATGGCGAAGACCTCGAATCAATGCCACTGCATTTTTTTCTCGGGCAAAATCAGCCACTAGTCCATCAATTGAGTATGCTTCAACATTTGAAAGGTGAGTTGTGGCGCCCAATACTAAATCAATTCGTTCCTTTGCTGTAAACAATGGATTCTTTTCTGAATTCACTGCAATGGCGAATATAACCTTATCAAATAATACTGATGCCCGCTCTGCAATGTCAATATGACCACAGTGAATGGGGTCAAATGTGCCGGGATATATAATAGTTCTCATTGTTCTTTTTTCCAAAATGATAGCTGAGTGTCGCCATATTCCTTTACTCTTCCAGGTGGAATTGAATACGTTTGGAGGGAAGATTCAAGTATAAAAAACCGATTTTCATTTAACTGATTTATGCATGATTCAATCAACAAATCAAATTGGTCATATTCATAAGGTGGGTCGGCAAGAATTAAATCAAAACAATTAGATTGTTTCAGAAACTTCAATGCATCCATTCGAACATAATTAACATCAGTCTCCTTAAAGAATGATCCATTTATTTTTAATAAGGAATTAATCCTCATGCTGTTTTCAACAAATGTCACTGATTTCGCACCTCTGCTGGCCGCTTCAAATCCAAGAATTCCCGAACCAGAAAATAAATCTAACACATGATACCCAGTCAAATCACCGAGGATATCAAACAAACTTTTTCGGACAAGCGCCATTGTGGGGCGATATGACACGTTGGCCACCGTTTTAATCCGACGGCCTTTATACCGGCCGGCGTGAATTTGCATAAATTACCCCTGTGCGTCTGAATTATGAGGAGAAAATAGTGAAATATAAAAAATGGCAGATTGATATAAATTTTCAGATTCACTAATATAAACGAATTTTTCTAAAGCCAGATTTCCCCATGAGACAGATAATTTTAGTAAGATATCATTTATATGATCCACACCACTTATTTTAACGATTATAGGTGTTTGAACCTGACCTTCCCTTTCAATGGGTTCCAGTACTTTTATGAAAGAAAATTCAATATTTGAAACCATTGATTCTAGTGCTTCAATCTTTATATTTGAATGGTTCAATGGTTTATCTATCATTGAATAATTAACTAAATAACCATGTTTAAAAAGACTATCCGCTCTCACCTGCCGAAGTGAATAGTTCAAAACATCACCCAGAGAGTCTATGGGCGCATCCATCGTTTTGTCTCCAACCAATTCTAAATCCATTTGCCCCCCTCCAATGGATAATAAAGTGATATGTCGTGAACCAGTCATTTGCAGCGTTCGGCTTGCAACGGATATTAAACTTTGGGAATCAATCACGAACTTTGGAATTTCAGATTTAGGTGGTTCATCCTTTTGTACCGCAATTGGCACGGTCACAGAATCTGGTGCAATTAAAATTTTTGACTTTTGATCAAGGTTTTTAAAATAAACAAAATCAAACAGTTCAGGTTTTTGATCATACGTCAGCATAATGGCTATGATGGTGAAGAAAAATATATAAAGTGCTGGTTGAAGCAAATTTCTATCTTTTTTAATCTTTTTCTTTTTGGACCTTAATTTCTTTTTCTTCAGCTTTTTCTTTTCGGTTTTAATGCGTTCTGGTTTAGTTCTTTCTTGTACTTCTGGTTTTTCATATTGATAATATTGTAGGCCGGGTCGGTTAAAAAAATCAAGCGTAACACCATGCAGATGTCCTGTAGCAATTGCTGTTAATACATATAGATCATCTTCCTTAATATTTTTGGGGAGGGTTTCCCCTTCTAAAGAAACACCATCTAATGCAGTCAGTTGTTTTATTTTTCTGCCTTTGAAATTGGCTTTTCTTTTTTCAGATAATTTTCCTGCAAAAAGCAAATTTTCTTTAAATACATCTCCTTCCAAATGGCTTCCTACCATGGAATGCAGTTTCCATAGATTTTTTATATATCGTGCCGTACCGTTTTGAAAATAGTCTTGAGAATATTGATAATATCTATATCCATTACTTGTTGGAAGAAATATAGTACATCCTGTTTCCGGATAAAGTCCAAAAAATGCACTGGATTCTGTTCCCATCCATATTGGATCACCTCCCAATTCCTGGATGGCCAATTTTATTGGTTCAATAAAAATAGTCGGCACCCGAACGGTGAAAACAGATTGCGATTTTCCCGGAAATGATCTTCCATAATATTGAAATGAACCTTGAGTTGGCCATCGATGATTAATGGTCCACTGTGCAAATTCCCACCCATCATTTTCAGTCAAATCCGAATCCACTGACACCATTACAGATTTACAATAATCATCGGGAATGGTTACGTATACTTTATCTCCTTCAAAAAGAATGTCTTCTCGAATTAAATGCAATCCCGCGTTTAATACAGAAATGATTTCTGATTCCGAATGATTGAACACATCAAGGGTTCTGGGAAGTGCTTTATAAGAAAAAGAAGTCAGAATTTGACGACCATCTTTTACGAACCATTGGGCACATAATAGATGGCTATCTGAAATAGCAAGATGGATCACTTAGGGAACCCTTTGAATAATCACCTATCCCAACTTTTGGAACCGTCGTCAATAAATCCATGGTTCCCTGCTTTAAAAGCAAAAATGGCATACCGATTTCGCACCACTGTTTCTTCGATGGGACTATCTACTCGAACTGTATTGCCTTCATCCTTTATAGATATTAAATATGGTTTTTCCGTCACCGGACAAAAGTACATAGAAGAATCAGGCATGTAAGTATCATAATAATTCACAACTTCTACGCGTTCGGTTCCTACTTCATCTAAAAAAGCGACAAAATTTGAGTCCGATTGAAAATGACCTAATCTTTTCTTTTGAATATATATGGTATCATTCCGGGATAAATCCTCAGAAAACATAACGATTGTAGCTGTCGTATCCTGAATTGTATCTCGACGTGTCATTGGGAAACCAAATGTGGTGTCAAAATCAATATTATACCCCTTTGGAACATTTACAGTAAAAGATTTACCATTTAATGTAATGGGCTGTTCACCAAGATAGGTTGAATCTCCGGTAAGGGAATCTCGAACCGAGTTTACGACTTTAATTGCCCAAAGGCCATCGGGATTGTAATCTTCCATAAGGGAATTATAAAAATCTTGAACGTCAAACATATTTTCCATATTGAATCGACTTTGGTTTTCATATAATTCTTCTTCATCCCAAATCGCTCTTGGAACATAAATACTGATAATTAGAAAAATAAAAGCCAAGACAATGGCAAATTCCAATAAATCAGAATGCATCTTTCTTTTTTTCAATAATTCAGAAATGTTTTTATCCGACATTTAGTCAATCCTCAATCTTTATATAGGTTCTTATCTTTTCTAATGTTTTAGGGCCAATACCCTTTACATTTAATAATTCTTCTACAGAATTAAATAATCCATGGTCTTCCCTATGGAGTATAATTCTTTCAGCAGTCACAGGACCAATTCCAGGAATTTTCATCATATCTGGTTTATTTGAGGTGTTAATATTAACACTTTTCAGTAATTGATTCTGCCTGTTTTCATTGGGAATTTTTTCTTTTTCCTCTGCCACCCGCACAGCCGCCGCTTGAAAGGCCAAAATTTCTTTTTCCGCTGAGGGGGCTGATTCGCCAAACCAATGTCGGTAACCTGTCACGACAATGCCAAGCATAATGAAACCAAGCAGAAATTTTATGATTAATTTTTCCTGCTGGGTAAAAATGCTCAATCTAACTCTACACGTGTAAATATAGGCTTCGATTGTCCATTTAAAGACGATAATTCTTCGAGCAGTTTTTTCTGTTTACTCGTAAGTGATTTAGGAGTCTTTATCTGTATTTTTACCAATTGATTTCCACGGGATGACCCCCGAACTCTTGGAAACCCTTTCCCGCGCATACGTAAGATTTGTCCAGACTGAATCCCTGCCGGAATTTTTAGTTTAGCCTTGCCATCTAATGTAGGTACTTCAAGATTGACTCCTAACGCTGCATCATGGAATTGTATCTGTGCTTCCGTAATCACATCTTCCCCATTACGCGTAAAAACGGGATGGTCTTTTTCTTCAAAAAATACAATTAAATCGCCAGGATTATTTCCTTTAGGTCCTTTGTTTCCTTGTCTGTTGAGGGTCATGTAATTCCCTTCTGCAACACCGGCGGGAACTTTGACTTTTATTTCTACCGTTTTGCGAATTATACCATTTCCACCACATGAACGACATGGATTTTCAATCATATCACCGGATCCATGGCAAACTGGACATTCCCGAACCACAACGGATTGACCAAAAAATGATTGTGACATTTGACGAATTTGTCCAGACCCGCTGCAATGGCGACATGATGTGGGCATAGTGCCCGACTGGGCACCACTCCCGGAACATGAATCACAAGTTTCATGGCGTTTAATTTTAATCGTTTTATCTACACCTGTTACGATTTCTGAATAATCCAATTTGAGAGCTACCTTTAAATCCCGGCCTTTTCGAACGCCCCTTCGTCCACCACTGCCAAACATACCGCCAAACGGATCAAAATCGCCACCAAAGATATCGCCAAAGCTACTGAAAATGTCTTCCATGGACATATGTCCCTGAAAGCCACCACTACCCTGAGTATCCCCTAATCCCACGCCAGCATGGCCGAATTGATCGTATTGCCTTCTTTTTTGATTATCCGATAGTATGGAATAGGCATCGGCTGCATCTTTAAATTTTTGTTCTGCTTCTGAATCCCCAGGATTTTTGTCCGGGTGGTATTTCATGGCAATCTTGCGATAGGCCTTTTTGATTTCATTATCACTGGCGTCATTGCTTACATCAAGAATGTCGTATAAATCTCTCATGATGCTTGATTCACAACCACTTTGGCATGACGAATAACACGATCTTTATATCGATATCCCTTTTCAAAAACCTCCAATATCTCGTTTTCTTTTTTTCCTTTTTCAGAACGCATCATGAGTGCATCATGCAATTCAGGGTCCGCTATTTCTCCTGGCTCACTAAAGGGCGTAACTTCCAGATCTGCAAAACGTTTATTTATTTTATTTTTAATCAGTTCAATGCCTTCTTTGATTTTATCTGAATTATTTTCGCCATTTTCATCCGACGCTTTGGATAACCTCTCTAAATCATCTAAAACAGATAAAAATTGTTTTATGACTGATTCACCATCATATTTTAACAAACTGATAAATTCTTTTTCCTTTCGCCGACGATAATTATCAAATTCAGCTTTTAATCGTAAATACCTGTCACTTTTGATTTCCGATTCGGCTTTCAATATATCTATTTTTTCATTCAACTTTGCTGTTGGGGAAAGCTTCGCTGCCTTGGGTTTGGTTTTTGACTTTTTATCTATCTTTTTAGAGGGCATTATGAATTATCTCCGCAAATTTTTCCAGAGTGGCTTGGACAGACATATATGGAACACGTTTGGGTCCAACAACTCCAATTCTTCCTTTAATAAGTCCACTGTCAAACTGGGTAGTGATAATGGAACAATCATTTAACAACTCATCCTCATTTTCTTTTCCAATGAGTGTCTGATTTGATTGATCCGTAAAATTTATTTTAAAATGATTATTTAAATATGTTTTATCCAACGCAGGTAAAATACGTTGAAAATTAGATATGTCTTGGAATTCAGGATGATCAAGTAATACATTAACTGATGAAGTATATATTGATTTATTATTATCAATATGAAAATATTTATTACTATTATTTATCAGAATTTGTACCAGTTCATGGGAATACATTTCTGTATCATTTAAGCGGCTGTTTATGGTGGATTGAATTTCTTTCAACGAAAATCCCACCAGTCTTTCCTTCAAAATGCGGGTAATCTTTTGAATTAATTTTGGCTGAATGGTCAAATTTAGGTTCAGCACAATAGATTCTACGGATCCCGTATCCATTGCCAATACAAGCATGACGCGATTCCCTTCAAGCGCAACTAATTCAATGTCGGTTAGCATGCTCTTTTGATATCCGAAGACCAGTATTACGCCAAACATATGGCTCACTTTTGCGAGCATAAATGCAGTGGCATTTAATAATTCATCCACATTATTAGATATGATTAACAATTCCTGCTCTATTTTTTCCGTAATCTGATTATCCAATACCTGGTATTCCGGAATTATATTTACATAAAAGCGATAACCTATATCAGTAGGGATTCGGCCACCGGAGGTATGTAAATGGTTTAGGTAACCTTTTTGCTCAAGAGAAGACATGGCGTTTCTAATTGTTGCTGAAGAAATATTCAAACCGCAGTTTTTTGTAAGGAATCCCGAAGAAACCGGGATACCGGACTCAATATAGCACTCAACAACAGCGGAAAGAATGGCCGCTTCCCTATCCGTCAAATCTGGAATATTAATAGGTAACATAGCTGGTAAAATTAGATGGATTAATTTTCATCAGTCAAGAGGTGAATTATTTCTATTTTAAAAATCTTGAGATAGCCCTACTACTGCCTAAAAAGCTGATCAACACACTCAAGAATGATAATATGCCAATAAGGACAAATGGACTATATTGAATTTTTAATTTGATAATGGAATCCGTAATTCCAGAGCCAATTTCTAAACCGACGATTAAAAATGCCGATGCTAATATCGCTCCTATCAAACCGTGGAAAACGCCCTCAATAACAAAAGGTGCTTTTACAAATGATCGCGTTGCACCAATCAATTGCAATGCTTGAATAAGTTCTTTTTTCGCAATTATTGTCAACCGAACCGTATTTGAAATTATGAATACTGAAATAATCAATATCAAAATGAGTAGAACTGTCATTATTTGAACAAATTTTTGATAGTAGGTTTCGATTCGATATATGAGTCTACCCTGATATTGGACTTCATCAACTTCAGGATAACTTTTTATGCGTTCTACAATGGGCATGATGTTCATTTTATCACTTTGAAATTTGACTACATTCACAACACAACTGGCGGGTAATGGATTGTAACCAATAATATCTAAAATATTTTCGCCAAATTGAGATTTGAATATTTTTCCTGCATCAGCTTTCGATATCAATGTCGTAGATCGAACGCCATTTATTTTATTGAACTCCTCTACAACGGAAGCAATTTGCTTATCAGATACATTTTCTTTAAAGAATACTTCAATTTTATATTTACCACGAAGATATTCAATAATCTTATTGGTATTTTGTCCCACAATCATCAACGAACCCGCCACCGATAGTGTGAGGAATGTTGAAAAGATTGCTGTGAAAGCAGTGAGTTTATGGCGCCAAAGGTTTTTGACTCCCTCAGACAACAGGAACATCATTTTATCCATTAAGACTGCCTCACACTTCCATCCTGGATTTCGATTATTCTATGCCCTCGGCCTTTAATCAAATTGTAATCATGAGAGGCCATGATTATGGTGGTCCCTTCCCGATTGACTTCTTCCAATAATTTAATGAACTCAAAAGAAGTCACGGGATCCAAATTTCCTGTTGGTTCATCTGCTAATATAATATCCGGGTCTTTTACCAATGCCCGAGCGATGCAGGCGCGCTGCTGTTCCCCGCCGGATAATTCTTCCGGATAACGATCTTCTTTTCCATCAAGCCCAACTTCCTCGAGAGATTCCGTAACACGATCAACAATTTCATCTTTTGCGCATCCCAAAACATGCAATGATAAGGCGATATTGTCAAATAAATTCCGATCATCTAACAAATGATAATCCTGGAAAACCATACCGATTTTTCGACGTAAAAACGGAATTTTTCTCGATTTTATTTTTTTAGAGTCAAATTCATCTACAACCACCTTCCCCACTTGTGGCAACAAATCCATGTAAACCATTCGGAGTAGTGTAGTCTTGCCGGAACCAGTTGGACCAATGATGAATGCAAACTCATCATCACCGATGGTCAGGTTTATATTCGAGACTCCACTGCCTTTTGTATAGGAATATGATGCGTTATCAAGTCGAATCATGGGATTAATCTAATCTGTTTTAATCATGGTTAAAACAGGAGATACAGAAAACTAAGGTAACCCACTAAGAGTAAAAATGACGTAAACCTATTTATAGGTTGGGAAAGTTTTGCAATAAAAATCATGGCAACCCCGAATCCAATCATCATGGGCACTTCCAAATGCATGATTGATTTTGGAGAATCCAATGGCTGAACCATCGATGCTATCCCTAATACAGATAGAATGTTGAATATATTAGAACCAATAATATTACCAATGGATATGGAGCTCTCCTTTCGGTACGCTGCCATTGCAGATGTGGCTAATTCTGGCAGAGAGGTCCCAAACGCTACCACACTCATTCCAATGGTAATTTCGGAAATACCCAATAATCGTGCCAGAAAAATGGCTCCATCCACAAATAGATCGGCACCAAAAGCCAGTAAAACTATTCCTGCAGCAATATATGCAGCCAATCTCCCCAATGATCCTGTGGTACCCTCTTCAGAACTAGACTCCTCTCCAGTGGGATGCTTAATACTCAGCAGCACATAAAAAATAAGGCTGATAAATAATATCATTCCTTCAAAACGGCTTATACGTCCATCAAAAGCAAATAGTACAAATAAAGCACATACACCCAAGTAGATAAATAAATCACGCCTGAGGTGACCATAGTGAATTGAAATGGGGAAAATGATTGCGCTTAATCCCAGCACCAAACCAACATTCGCAATATTTGAACCCACTACATTCCCAACGGCGATTTCGGAACTTCCTTCCATCGCTGCAATAATGCTCACAATAAGTTCCGGTAGGGACGTGCCAAAAGCAACAATGGTTAATCCAATCACCAACGGTGTAATACCCAAGCGATCTGCAATGCTGACACCACCTTTTACGATCCACTCCGCACCGAAATACAGCATAGCTGAACCGACGGCTAAATAAATTATGCTTGTCAACATATTAATAAATAAACGGAAATATAGGATCCCATTGTGTCTTTCCTGTCATCGTGGGAAATTAAAGAGAGGTCATGTGCATTGAGAAGGTCTAAGATTTTAAACATTGCCCGATTAAATTTAATATAAATTATGTTTATTAATATATGTCCAGACCGGCTGTGTTACCATATATCGAATGGTTTTATCCTCAACCCATCGGGCACGGATTTGCGTTGAAGAAATTTCGATTCGAGGAATATTAGCAAACTGTACTTTTGCCAGAATCCAGTTTGGAATATCACTGGGACGAAAACCCGGCCGGATGGCCACAATTAACTGGCACTCTTCTAAAATTGCTTTTGGGTTTTGCCACGTCTGAAACTGTTTAAGGGAATCACTACCAATTAGATAGTACAAATCTTCTCGATCCAATCCGGTTTGCTCTTTATAAGTATGGATCGTTTCAAGAGAATAAGATATGCCGCCCCGCTTTAATTCAATGTCGGATATTTCAAAATTCGGATTATCCATTGTGGCAATTTTGAGCATTTCGAGGCGAAACGCAACTGAGGAAATTTTTCGTTCCTTTTTATGCGGTGGAATATGAGCAGGAACAAATACAATTTTATCAAAATGTTTTGCTTCAAAAATCGTTTGTGCCACAATTAAATGTCCAAAGTGGGGGGGGTCAAACGTGCCGCCAAATAAACAAGTTTTCACTCGAGCTCAATCCTGTCAATAACTTCACCTCGAATAAACCATTCGTCAACGAGATCGTCCATTTTGATATTCTCAATATTTTTCCTTTTTAAATCGTAATGTGCCCGGGCTTCATCTATTTCTCCTTTTTGAAAATGGCATTCGATAATTTTCAAATGGGTTAGGTCAATAAAATCCGTATCATAATACAAATCGGTCACTTGCATAAATGTAATTAAAGCAGATTTGTATTCTTCTAATTTCATATAAAGAATACCTGTTTCATAGGCTTTATGAGACATTTTATTTCTCAATTCTCTAATATCAATTTCTGCTTCCGAAATCCGATTAGATCCTGGATAGTCATCAATAAATTCTTGTAATTTTCCTAATGCTTTATCAGAATAGGTTTGATCACGAAAATATTTAGGAGATAATATGACATACGATTTCGCGATCCGATACCTAGCCTGCTCCACAAATGGACTGAAAGGCATCCTGCGAATTAAACGGTCATACTCCGAAATGGCTAAAATATATTCTTTGGCGAAATAATGGGACTCCCCCAGGTAAAAGAGGGCGTCATCTCCCAATTCCGTATGGGATGCACCAATCACTACCGTATTAAAGAGTAGTTGAGCTTTCACATATTTCTTTTTATTAAAGGCGGCTTTTCCTTTTTCAAACTCTGCCTCATAGTCAATGTCTCGGATTGGTGTATTTCCGGCACACCCGGTAAAGCCTATTGTCATACACAATAAAAAAACAGCTGCAATACGCATTAAATCTTTTCTTTCTTTCAATTTTTGAACGAGGAATTTACCACGTAAAAGTGAATCCCACACCCCCAACTCCCCACTTATTTAGCGGATCATAATTCAGGTGAAATCCCGGGAGATGTTTTTCCTTTTTATTGGTAATCCACGCCGCATCCAATCCACTGACAATATGATTAAACATCACCACCGAAACGGCATAGCGAGAATAATGTTTCAATAAATTACTCTGATGTCGAAGATCGCGATAATAATTTTTTTGTTGAGTGAGTATGATTGACTCTACACTACCTTTTTGAACCGTCCACCAATTACCTGCGGAATCAAATGGATCATCATACGCATCATCCCACCCACCAACGAATTGATCGTATTTACCAATATTCTCATAGAAATCTCTATCGCGAATGACCGAAATATCCGACCAGGAATATCGGTTTAATAATTCTGTTAATTGATCAGTATGAAAATAATTGCCACCTATTTTTAACCAAAGCTTATGGGTCCCAATAATAATGTCCCGCCAACGATCCGGAAAAATAGTTTGGGTTCTGCTATACCATCGTTCTAATCCCCAATGAATGTCCCCAAACGCTTCAAATTCTCTCCGAATATCCTCAGCACGGTTGCCATAACGGCTGGAAGAGAGCCACCCAATTGTCTCCACTCCTGCGAAAAGAACGGGCTTCCACCATGGATCTTTATTTTGAATTTGCCCCCACCCTGGGATAAGCAATGATTTAAACATAGCCTTTGCCGGTGCAGGAATACCCACCGAATCCTTCTGAACTGAATAATATGAAACTTCAAATGGATTTATTTGGGAAAATCCAATGGATAAGAAACATATTTTTAATACGATTTTTTTCATTTTAAAATCCGAATAAAACCGTAAAGTACATTCGATTTTCTCCACCATATTGAATGGGGTTCCCATCCCCAATATCCATTTCAAATGTATCCAATCCACGGTGCATTTCTATGCCGATAGATGTGGGATAATTATAAAAAGAATAACCGGAGAACCTCAGTTCAATTCCTGCAGAATGTTTCATGCTAAATGAAGATATATCACGGTTCCAAGCATCTCCTGATTGACCGATAAAACCAATGGTGGCGTGTTGAAGCGTGAACCAGCCCATTGGGATATGTTTTTCCCGAAACAAGGGTATTCTTAATCCTAGTTCTCCAATGGCCATATTGGTGCCTTCAAGACTGTAAAACGGATATCCTTTCAATCCAGGCATACCTCCGGCAAAAAAGTGGAAAAATGAATCAGCAGATGTATTAGAAATCCAGCCAACTTGACCTCCCATAGAAAGCGTCCATCGGTTTGTTTTGGGAATCTCCCATAAATATTTTCCATTTATTTCTGATCGAACCAGATTATGTTTATTAAACTTTGATATTAAGGTACCTGATTCGGACAAATCCAAACCATCGATAAACTGATTCCATTCCTGAGCCACATTTAAATTCACTTCATAACCCACCGGATTAATATTTTGATCGATCCGTCGTTTATATTGTTTGAGAGACCAATTTAATCCAGCTTTATTTCCCAGAAAATAATCATATCCAAAACCGGATTGAAGTTGCGGCAGCCCCACCACCTCGTCTATAATGGATGCGCGGAAACGAGACCAACTACCAAATAATTCAAAATTGGACCCGTAAAATGGAATGCGTAATCCTCCGCGAAATTCGATCAATCTAAACTTGAGATTGGTATCCAACTTGTAAACAGAATATGCTGTTTGATCTTCAGTATTACGGGTGAGGAAAAACATTTCGAAAAAGTATGTGGGGTATAAATGTTTATACTCGAATAGAAAAAACAAATCCAGATCTTTCGATCGATTTACAGAAGCACCCCCAATCAGAGATACTTTTTCTAATACTTCCGATGAATAAAAATAAAACCCCGGTTTGAAAGTGCCGTAATCTATGGTGATCCTCGGCATAGTGAACATGGGCGGAAAATGGTCTTTGTATTTGGTCGATTCTAAAACCATTTTTTCTGAAATTGGGTTTGATAAATTTTTATTTCGCTGAAAATACAATGGCGTATATCCCACATTGGAATCATCCATAAGTACAATAGAGTCCAGGGTCGCTATCTTATACCCACCATTTTCAAATAATGAATAGGCGATTTTACCGCTTTTATGTGCATCAGCCATAAAAGCACCGCCGGGTACATTTGTTAAATATCCTTGACGATCCTTCCCAATAAAGTACAAATTAAAAATCCCAGACCGGTCATCACTGTAAACCATCCCTTTTGATATGAAATCTGCCTGACGCCCATCCCATAACGCATTTTCCGTTACACTACCTGATGTGCTATCTGCTAAAGATAAGTAATGGATATCCTTAAAATGATGATTGGTTACATCATAAATCAATCGATCATTTTTGGAATCATAGTTCAATCCACTCAAAATCTCTCTATGGTTAAAATCGGTCAATTTTTCTGTAGATTTTGAATTGAGATCAATCTTGAAAATATTTTGCGTGCCATCTTTCGTGGATAGATAGAACAATGAACTATCATTGTCAGTAAACACTGGAGAAAAAGCTCTCGCATCCCGAGTGATTTGAAATTCTTTTTTCGTTATAAAATTATATTCGAAAAGATCATAATACTTCGATCCCACTTTATTGGGTTTCTTCGCTTTTTTTGAGTAATAAATGACATTTCCATTCCATGCAGGTTTCGAATAAATACCCTTGGCAATTTTTTTCGACGCCTTCGTTTTCATATCGTAAATAAACAAATCTGTATTACCAAAATAATCGTGATCTTGATTCGACAAAAAAGCTATTTTTGAACCGTCTTCATTCCACGTTGGAAATAAATTTGCTGTGCCGTTCTCCAGAATGATGCGCCCTTTCACTTCATTCTCCAAGACAGATTGTGTTAATGTTTCATATCGTGTTTCTAATACAGTTACAAATTCATCATACACTTGTTTTCCATCTTTTCCCGTCCCGTCTTTCATGCTTTTATTAATTGAATAATTCATGGGTTTGCTCAAAGAAGCCATAATCTTTTTTAATGATTCAGAACCATACTTCACAGATAAATATCTGGACAATGCAAATCCGGCATTATAAACTGATTCATTCCCAATACCACTTTTGCCGAATGTATTCATCTCCCGCCACGAGAGCATTTTATTATTCAAAATTCTATCTCGTAATATCATATCCCGAACAGAGTCCCAGTTATCCCAATCTGCACCGGGATACATATATTGGGCTACCCCTTCTGCCAACCACGGCGGTACGGCCGTCCCCGGGAGTGGATAACTCACCAGCGTATTGGGGTATCCATAGAGTACATCCGGGCGTTTTTCTTTTTCATAGCCAATATACTGAATATATCCGCCGGGGATGGACTTTCCAAACTTTTGCGCTCGCTGGATGGAAATAATATGGGTGAATTCGTGGGTAATTACATTTTGGAGCCAACGGTGGGAACCGCGAAGTTCAAAATCGAGTGGGCTGGTCCAGATAATAATTTTGTTGTCGTAAAAATAGGCAGCACCGTTGGAGATATCATCCACATCGGTAAATACAATGTCGGTTTTATCGAATGGTTTATATTGGTATAGATTGGTGACAAATGGGTAAATCCGCTCTGCCACAGTTGCCCCTTCTCTTGCGGACTGCTCTGTCTCAGAATAAAAGTGAATCCGAAAATGGTCTGTTTCAATGGTTTGCCAGTCCAGTTCGGGATGGTTGTAACTCACTTGCCCGAAAGCAAAGGATATGAATAATATGAAACGAAGTTTCATTATTTAATCACGCCCACTTTAATAATCTTTTCTTCCGATTTACCATCTCCATTCACGATGACTCTGGCTAAATAAACGCCAGATTGAATATTGGATACGTCCCAAGGGATTTCAACGACGCCATTTAATGTGTATTTTGTAGAGGAAAAATTATGAAGTTGGAAATTATTATTGAGTTCTTCAACGGGAAATCCAGCTAAATCAAATATATTAATTTCAATTTTTTCTGCTTGTCCAACTTGAATACGAAAAATAACATTTTCACCATAAGTGGGGTTAGGATAACCATACGTTAAATCCGCATCCATTAAACCAGTATTATGCGTTACGGTTTTTTCCATCATTAGAATTCGTGAAAAATCTGGCGTTCCAAAAGTGTAATTCCATTCGTTCCCATTAGTACTATAACTTTTTTTGTATTTAATAATATTTTTTTCAGTAAGAATCGCGTGGTTTCCATCATATGACCCCAATCCTTTTAATTTATCCCCATTTGAAATACGGTCTATTTCAATCCCCTCATTATTTAGGATCCGAATACTTCCATCACCACTTTGGTAAACCAATTCGGGATTCTCGTCTTCCATTATATCTAATCCTAAAATAGGGCCAATAGCTTTTGCTTCTATGGGGAAACCGTTTTTATAAATAAATTTCGAATCCAATACATGAATGCTACCTTCTTTGTCAGTTAGAATAATTTCAGCATGCCCGTCATTTTCAAGATCAATTAATGATAAATATTTGAAATCACCTTTATATATGATATCCTTGCTAACTGGAACTCTTGTTACACTTATACCCATAGGATCCAAATAATATGATATTCGATGATTATTATCTATATAGGGCAAATTATCATGGGTCAAATACAAATTAATAATTGAATCAACTGTAACGATAGATTGTGAATAATCGTCAATAATCCATATTCGTTTATGTTGGCCATCTGCTTTAAGAAGCCGAGTTGATCCTATAGACGTATTTTTATTCTCCCACGTAAGAACAAAGTTTTCTATGTCAGAATCAAACTCAAACCATTTGAAAAAGATCTCATTTGGTTTATTACTAACTATTGCCAGACCAGTGGAATTTGAATTTTGTACAATACAAGCCTGAATATCTTCACCCTTATTATTATAAAAAGTACTTATATCATTTAGGTCATCTCCCCACCAGAGCGAATCCCCTTCACCCACAAAATCCAAATCGCCATCACCATCTACATCCCATTGAAAAAGAATGGATTTATTCTCGTCCTTTAGGAAAGCCATATCATAACTGGATGATAAGGTAAAAGACATGGTTCCCCCAGCCTTAGATATATTGCTGATGTTAACCCCTGAATTAGCACCAGAATTAGACTTTGTATTGGGATGGGTGAAAGAAGAGAAATCCATACTCCCTTCTGCGTTGGCGCGGAAATATTCTTGGTTTTCTGCAAACCACATATCCCCCCAATAACCGGAAGATGGGTCCGTAAATAGATTCGATATATATCCCATATCTTGGGCGCCGTCCGCTTCTTCTAAATCGATACCCCTATGTTTTCTGTTTGAATTAATGGAAAAGACATTCAATCCCTCACGTATCTTTTTTTCATCAATATGCCAGATTAGTAACCCAGATGCAGGTAAACCCAAATTATAATTGGAAATTTCCGTTATGACGCCATAATCATTCTTTTTTGCACCCACAGAATCCATCAGCACATTAATAAAAGAAGGATGGGCATCCGTTTTTTCCCAGACTCCATATCGGGCCGAATCAATGCTCACACCATCTCGATACCAATTATTCCGATTTTCTATTAAAAAATATTCGTCCTGACCTATATTAACTTTTACAATGTGATTGGCTTCACCACTTTTAAGATTAATAAGGTCATTATAGTTAATCTCAGTCGAAGTTTCCCATCCCGCATAGATTTTTGTCCATGCATCTGGTGGTGCAGGAATGATTCCACGGCCGTTATTAGAACCTTGATCCATGAGGCTGAAAACACCTACACCAGACAAACCCGATTCCAAATCCCATAATGGCGGCAAACCAACTGCAAAACCAATCATCATGGCCAAAGTGCCCGTAATGCTGTATTGAATATCACAGGGGCTGCCTAGTTGATCAAATAATGTTTCATCGTAAAAAAGGTGATTTTGTGTTTCAGGAATAATAATTCCATGAGGAATATTCGAACCTCCCACTTGAATGGGGCCACCTAAATGGGAAATTACCATATTTTTATCCACGTAGGTAGATGGTATATCTTCAGGGGTGGGATCAAGGAAAGGTAATTGGAAATCCTGCCCCACTCCAGGGTGAACAACCGTAATTAAATCAAATTGGCTAAAGTCAATATTATCTGCTTCATATGCTTGAGTAACAGCATCCCTTAATAATTCAGTGATCCGTTTTTCATGGGCATCATCCTGGCTAATCTCATTGTAATAGTTCATGGATGTGTTGATTAAATAGCTGGATTCATTCTCTGAAGGGAATACGGTAGAATTCTGCAGATCGATCCCAAACTTTCCATAAGAGACTGATCGATAATAGCTATCAACCGCTATGAGATGGGATTGAAAATAATGGCGATCATGAGGTGGCGGGTCGATGGTGTAATCGCCACATTCGATTGGCTTCGCCGCATATAGAAAATCTCCATTTCCAGAAACGCCGGTGTAATCCTGGAGAGGAAATGACACCCGAATAACGGCAATTTTAAGATCTCCCAATACTTGGGCATTTATGGGGAATAATGCATAAAGCAGCAGGACGATTGTCCACCTGCTCAATGAGGAGAGGTTCATTTGAAATTCAGGTTAAAACTGAATATTCATGGAGAACCGCATGGTATTAGTCAAAGGGTGACCCGGTTCTCCAGATGTATATCCAAAATCGAAACCATAATTAGAGAAGCGCAATCCGACACCAAAAGTTGGGTTTTGTATTTTCCCTGTTTTATCGAAATAATATCCGGTTCTCAATGCAAAGTAGGAAGAATACCAATATTCTAACCCAAAGTTGTGAACAAGCTTATCTAATTCATCTGAAATAGAGCGGTCTTTTGCTGAACCAACTTCTTTTTGACCCCACTCGTTATAAATACCCCAATTATAGTCACCAAAACCGGCACCATATTCACTGGCCGTATTAATCATTTCTTCAGGATCACGATCTCCGTTTCCATTTGCATCGCCGGCCCATTCCCAGCCACCAATCTTTTTATCGGATTCCTCGCCTGCCGGAGAACGGTCAATATCGCCCCCCAAAAGCCAGTCATCTACCCAGGAAGTAAAAATGGCTTTAAACAGCCGATCCTTATGGGCAGTTTCTAAAAGACCATTCTGATTGTAATTTGCATTTTTTACAGCCTCTTTCCCATCATTGTCAAAACCACCTACAATACCATCCCCATCCCAATCCATGTCTGGATAGGACGCCACTAAGAGTTTATCAACATCATACACCATTTTAAGGCTGTTATAGTCACTTTTAAATATTTCGTATGCCAACCCAAGGGTCAGGTTGGTAGGCTGTGGATCTGCCTGATCCGGATCAATAAATGAAACTTTTGGGCCGATGTTTGTCATGGTCACACCTAAATCCAATTTGGGTGTTAAAAATTCTTTATGCATATATCCTAAATCAAAACCAAAATCAGTGGAGGTTCCTTTACCCTTTTCTGAACCGGTGCCCAGTTCGACTAAATGCTGGTACGAAATTTTGGCGTTCATCCCAAAGGAGGATTTGGGCGAAAGCTTGGTACTGTAAGACAGAGCTGCCGCCGTCATATAGGAAGTGAATTTTCCCTGATATTGGGCATATTCATCCATCCGGACTTGTTCACCCAAATTTAAATAAATTAAATGACCACCCAGAGTTCCCAAGGTTGGGAATGTTTTTCGAAAGGCCAAAAATTCGTAATACAGGTCATCGGCTAAGTTCGGGAGCCAATTCACATGCATAAATGCAATTTCGGATCCGGTCAGGAATGCAAGCCCGGCCGGATTCCAATAGCTTGCGTAAGCATCGTTGGCAACAGCCACTTGTGCTTCTCCCATACCGCCGGCACGAGCACCGGGAGATATAAGCAGAAATATGGCACCTGCTTCACTTTGAGCATTGAGGGACGGACTGCAAAAAAGCAGAAGCGCCGCCACAATTGAATATATTCGTTTCATAGTAATAGTCCTTTCCCCGATTCGGGGTATAATTTTTGGGAGGTTTTTAATCCTTCCATGATGTTTGAAACGTATCAACCGTTAGCGATGTTTTATTGGCACTCCTGTTATTTGGATGAAATTACCCTATTCTTCTCTATCAAGGCAAGGGATTGTATATATTAATTTACGGCCCAGGTTGATAGAATTGGGATATATGTAATAGCTAAAACACTCAATAGCATGACCATAAAAAATGGCAACGTGGATTTATAAATAGTGGGCATATTTTCATCAAATCGATATGCAGATAAAAATAAATTCATTCCGACGGGTGGGGTTAAAAAACCAAGTTCCAGGTTGGCAATAAAAATAATGGCTAAGTGAACGGGATCAATCCCAAAATACGCTCCCAATGGTGTGATGAGTGGCACCACAATAATAATGGCAGAAAATATATCCATCATGCACCCAACGGCTAATAGAAAAATATTTAACATCAATAAAAAGACAAGTTTCGAACTAATAAACGTTTTAACCCACGCCAGAAGTTTAAAGGGAACTTGCGCATCCACTAAATAACTCGTCAACCCCATGGCTACACCTAAAATAATCAGAACACCGCCGATTAAAGTGGAGCAATCCAGTATAATTTTTCTCAAATCCTTGCTCTTTAAATCTTTATATACGAATACCTCTATAATAAACACATATACCACCGTCAATGCAGCAGTTTCCACTAAGGTTGTAAAACCACCAAAAATACCGAATAAAATGAAAAAGGGAATCATGGCTTCCCATTTCGTTTCTATGATGGATTTTTTGATCTCAGTTAAATTAAATTTATGTCGCTTAATATGTTGCGCCTCACCTTGCCAAACGGCCCATCCACCGATCATAACCACTCTCAAAAATCCAGGAACAATTCCAGCGAGAAAAATTGTTTTAACAGATACCGCTGCCGTTACACCATAAATAATCAATGGTAAACTGGGTGGAAATAACAATCCTAAAGATCCTGCAACAGTTATAAGGCCCAAAGAAAATTCTTTTGAGTAACCCTCTTTCATGAGCAGAGGGTACAGCAATCCGCCCAAGGCCAATATGGTGACACCTGACCCCCCTGTTAATGCAGTGAAAAAACCACATAGCAACACAAGAACGATCGGCGTTCCGCCGGGAATCCAGCCAAACGATGCGCGAAATAACCGGACGAGGCGTTCGGAAGCGCGACTTTCTGCCAAAATATATCCCGCCAACGTAAAAAGGGGTATGGTGGACAATGTAGGTGAAACAACAATGCGATATGCTTCAGCCGGGATTGCTGACAATGGCGTGTAATCTTGCCAGAAAAAGAGAATAGCTAACCCGCCCAATCCAATGAAAATAGGTGCACCTTTATATATGGAAAATAGAATCAACAGGATACTCACCCACATAAAAATGGACGATTCCCGCAAACTATCAAAACGATCAACCTGAGATAAGAAGATTACGCCGGCCAGAAGAATCCCTCGATTCCGCCATTTGTCATACCCATTCATAATTAGGTGAACTGCAATAAGGAACAATCCTATTGGCATAACAAGTTGTGCCACCCATCGGGGTAAAAATGGTGCAATATTCACCGGATAGGCCATTTCAATTTTTACTAATTCCCAACTACCGTATGCCAAGGCCAAGACAAGAAAGACGGTAATAATCTTGGCAAGAAACTTAGACCAGTTGATGGTGGGGTTCACTGCGAACAAAGGTTCCCGTGTTAACGCCAAAAGCTTATTCCGCCGTGCTGCAATTACGGCGCCAGCAAAACCAATCCATAATGTTAAATGTTGGACAAGGACGGGAGATGCAACCACGCCCGTTGTTCCAAATAGTCGTGTAATTACTTCAAGAGCCGGGAGTAAAACGAGCGCAATAAATACAAATAAAGTAAAATACTTTTCGATCGATTTTATATTAAAATATGACAAGAGAATGACTTTTAATTGGAAAGGGAATCCATTTCTTTTTTAATCTCCATCAATCGATCAAATGTAACTTCATCAATAAGAGAACCTCTTAAATCTGGGTACATCCTTTCGATAAGATCTTCCCACTTTTTCACTTGATCGGGCGTGGGTGTATTCACTGTCAATCCATATTCCTTCATAACATCAACGGCTTTATTTGTCTCATGCCTGTTCTTCTTCTGAAAACCATTCCCTAAGTTTTGCGCAATATCGAGCATCATAGATTGGTGTTCCGGTTTAATGCGATTCCAGGTTCGATTATCAATCACGATGGCAGCTGTCAAATTCCCCCATTTCATATCCAGCATGTTATCCGCAATTCCAAATAATTGCTGAGACAAGGCATACATCGGATTAAATCCCAAGGTATTTATCAATCCCGTCTGCAGGCCAGATAGCACATCCGTAATGGCCAATGGGACAGATTGGTAGCCATGTTTTTCATAAAGTTGACTCGATTTATAATCTCCCGCCCATGTGAATATTTTTGATTTTTTAAGATCTTCCGGTGTATATACAGGTTCGCTAGAAAACCAATAAACCCAGCCCACATCCACCATGGTGAGTACTTTAAATCCATTCTTCTCTGTCTCATCGTATAATTCATCATTTAACCGCTCTCTTACAAAATCCACCTCTTCATAAGATTGATACATCATGGGCATATAAAATGCAGTAAAATATGGATTAATTTCAGTCATTCCCTCATTGGTAATTGCCGCACCATGGATTTGACCAATACGCATTTTACGTATCATGTCTCGTTCATCTCCCACAACGCCACCTGGGTAGATTCTCAAAAGCACTTCACCATCGGTAGCTTCTATCCACTGCTGACCTAAATCAACAAGTAAACCATGCCAATCCGTACCTTCCGGCGCTAAAGTGGCCATTTTTACAATAATCTTTTTTGCCCACAATAACTGAACAGATAAGCAAAGGACGATGATAAGTATGTTACGTTTCATAATGTTTTTCGTTTAATAAAAGAATTCATCAATATTATCCATGAGCCATTGGGCCCGATTCCGGTTAATTTGATTGGCTAAAGCTAAATCTGGGTCTGCCTTCATATCAATATTTAATGCTTTATATAATAAATTTGTAAATTCGTTGCGATTTTGGGTTGAAATCATCACACTTTCAGCCAACGTTACATATGGTCCCAGGTCTAATCCATTGGATGCAATCACTGCTTTTTTGAAGAAGTCTTCAGCAATGGATTCTTTTTTATTCGGTGGGTCAGGCCGGCTCATGGTATAAGAAATCATCGCTGAATATATAGCGCCCTTATTCCAATTTGAATCTATGGTTAAAGCCGTTTCTAATAATTGTCCTACCCTTGGGAGTAAAATGACCCATTCTGGATTTCCGCGACTTGATTTGATGGCGCCTCCATAGGCTGCAGCGGTCCAGAATAAATTTGGAACATCTTCATCGGTAAATTTCGGAGTTAAATCAGATTGATTACTAATCCAGCCATCATATTTTTCAAATTTGAGCATTAACGATTTGTTACCGTACTGCACTGCTTGATTAAAATGCTTATTTGCCTGTGAATAGAGTTCTTTTCCACCATTGTAGTCTATTGTCATAAGCCGGTCCGCTTCTTCCATGATAAACCCAAATGTGTACTGGGTTAAGGCTTCGCATCCCTTTTGTAATAACACCGGATCATCCGGACTTCTTAAAAGTTTTTTTTCAATTCTACCAACATAATAATGATACCCACCTTTCGCCCATTCCGGTTTTTGCTGAAGAATAATCATTTGCGGACTGCATGCTAAGCCTGCAAATATGACAACGCTCAATAATGGTTTGGAGAAAAGGTGCTGAATTAAGGGAGAAAACTTAATCGTGTAATTCACGATATAATGGGAATAATTCGCATACAGAGTTGACTTCCGCCTTCACGCGGTTGATGGTTGCATCATTGTCTATATCACAAATCACTTGGTCAATTAAATCAACAATGTGGTTCATTTCCTTTTTACCCATACCCCGCGTCGTAATGGCTGGTGTTCCCACGCGCATTCCACTGGTGACAAACGGACTCCGTTCATCAAATGGAACCATATTCTTATTTACGGTAATGCCCGCTCTTTCTAATGCTTTTTCCGCCGCTTTTCCAGTGACATTTTTATTCGTAAGGTCAATGAGAATTACATGGGTATCTGTCCCACCAGAAACCAATTGATAATCTTTTACCAACAATGCTTCTGCCATGGTATGTGCATTTTCCACTATTTGCTGGGCGTATACTTTAAACTCTGGTTTCAATGCTTCACCAAATGCCACAGCTTTTGCAGCAATAATATGCATCAGAGGGCCACCTTGGATCCCGGGCATAACAGTAGAATTTAATAGCTCAGAAATCATTTTAGTTCGGCCGGATTTAGGTGCAACAGCGCCCCATGAATTTTCAATATCTTTACCCATTAAAATCATACCACCCCGAGGGCCTCGAAGTGTTTTATGGGTGGTGGTCGTTACTACATCACAATATGGCATTGGAGATGGATGAATTCCTGTGGCAACCAGACCGGAGGGATGGGCGATATCTGCCATCAAAAATGCACCAACCTCGTTCGCTATTTCACGAAATTGCTCAAATTCAATGAATCTGGGATAAGCACTTCCACCACATATAATTAATTTAGGTTTGTGTTCTTTCGCTAGCTTACGGCATGCATCAAAATCGACACGTCCGGTTTCGCGGCTAACTTGATATGAAATAACATTATACAATTTTCCGGAAAAATTAACGGGGCTGCCATGGGTTAGGTGCCCACCATGGGCTAAATCCAATCCCATTATGGTATCACCCACATTCAGAAATGTCATGAGGGCTGCCATATTCGCCTGGGAACCGGAATGTGGCTGAACATTAGCATATTCACAATTGAATAATTTTTGAGCCCGGTCCCTTGCCAAATTCTCAGCTTCATCCACGTGCTCACACCCGCCATAATACCGCGCACCGGGGTATCCTTCGGCATATTTATTAGTCATCACCCCACCCGCCATTTCCAGAACGGGGTAACTGACAAAATTCTCAGACGCGATTAACTCCAAGGTGTGATCTTCCCTGGAGACTTCACGCATTAATACTTTATATAGTTCAGAATCGGTATTGTGTAAAAAAGTATAAGCCTCTTTGGTGGATGCCACTTTTTACCATCCTTTTCCTTTATTCAACCTTTCAGATACCCAGTTATAACAACTGCTTTCCGCCTTGATATATCCACGGTTTTTTACAGTTGCATCCATCATAAACCATTGGGGCCTTCCAAATAAAACTTCATTTTCTTTTAACCAATCTTTGGACCGATTAAAACGAGAAAACCCTTTGTCTTCCGCATCCCCAAATAATTGATAAGCTAATGTTGCTACAACCCGGTCATCGGTGGAGATTTCACCGGAACGACATGTCTGGAATGCTTTATAATATACATTGCCTTTGGCGCCAAAAGCTTCACCTTCCCCCGAAATGGTTACTGCTTTATCTGCCCAATCAAAGGCCGCCTTATAATCTTGTTCTTCTAGATATGCGTCAGCGATTTTGATAGCCACACGAAAATCCCGAGGGTCTAATCTAAAAAGTCGTTCATATGTTTTTGCTGCATTTAATAAACGATCATCTTTATCGTATGCTTGGGCCAGCTTACGGTACCCAACTTTGCTGGTAGGATCCGCAGCAACTACTTGTTTTAATACCTTTACTGCATCATCCGGGCGATCAGCCGTTAAGAGTTTATCCGCATAATCCAAACCGTAAGAAATATTATTCGGATTATTGTTAAATCGTTTTTTATATACATCCAATGGATCCCGTCCACTTAATTCATAGGCCCGTGCTAAATCACTTTGGGCCCCCTCATTGGTAGGCTGCAATTTTAGAATGGCGTTTAAAACAGCGATTTGGTAATCATATTGCTCTTCATCAGCATAGAGTTTGGCTAATTCAATTTTAATATCTATATCTTCTGGGGCTAAAAAAGTCAACCGGTCCAATTCGTCCATTCGAAGTTCAGCTTTTCCCTGTTTATCATAAGCATAAGCAAGACGTTTTCTCAAAGCTACATTGTCCGGGAGAAATGTGAGTCCTTTCAACAAGACAATTTCAGAACTGTCATATTTACCCATATATTCATAGGCAATCGCATAATAGAGGTACACTTCCTTGGGATCATCCTGATCACACCCTAAATCTGTCAATTCACCGTAAGCTCGAACAGTGGCTTCCCAATCACGATTTTTATAAAATTCTGCTGCGCTACTCAAAACCCTTGGGCATCGTACTGTCCGAATAGAATCCAGTCGGGCTTGTTCCGCTGCATCTGCATCCGCATCTGACTGTCCTGGTGGCATACACATGGTCATAAAAACTGACGCAACGCCCAACATTAATAACTTTTGAATGAATTTTTGATATTTCATTATTTTGCTCTCCTTCTGAGAAACCAAATATCTCCAAGGCTAAGTCCTATCGTAAATTCTTGAATTGATTCTTTATAATCATTCGTCATAAATCTCGCACCTGTGCGATATGCTACATCTAACTGGTTTCCAGTGGCGGCGAATTTAAATCCAAACCCTACTGTTATTCCATTCTCATTTATCTTTCTTCCACTATTTTTTAAAAGGTAAGATTCCTTAAATATACCAAATCGCATTGTTATTCTATCTTGCCAGGATCGTGCTCCCATTTTTCCGAATTTAACGAGCCCGCCACCCACATGTGATTTGGATCCAATTTGATCCTTATATATACTGGTATATTTTCCATTGGTCGCCTGATCGTTCCATAATTGGAATTCTCCAAAAATATTTAAATCATTATTAAATCCAGCATTCAGACCAAAACTGAAACTGCTGGGAGCATAAATATTTGAAACCTTAATTGTATCCACGTCAATCGTCGCTGGGTAATCGTCTGTATCAAAAGAATAGTTATCATTTATATCTTCAAATAAATCAAATTGGTATTGCGTACCGGAAACCGGTTCCCTCGTCATGCTAATGCGTGCATATCCCGTTACCATTACATTTTTCGCATCATAAAATTTTCCAGCAAAATTAATATTAAATACGGAACCACTATACGTTTTGATATTGAATAATCGATAATGAACTGAGTTCAATATTAACGATTCTTCATCCCGGGACGAACCAAATAACTTATCAAAAGACAAACCCAACCCCATTCTATCATTCATAGGAATGGCGAATCCAAATGACCCGGCTAATATGCCACCGCCTGAACGAAATTCTTTATTGAATGTGAGATCACGACCGTGAAAACTCATACGGGTTGAATCTGTTTTGAAATATGCATTATTATCATTGACTGGTTTAAGAGAAAGACCTATGGCAAAGCGGTTTTGGATAGGAATCACAAATTGGATTTTGTCAAAACCGTTGCCGTAATTGCTACTCTCTTGACTTCCAATCTCGATACTTCGATTCGAATAAGATCCACTCACATAAGTAAATTGCAATCCCGGCCAAGTGGCAGGATTATCAAATGAAACACCAGGATGAAATGTTGGAACAAGTCCAATACTTCCTGCACCAGCTGAGGCGGTATGATGGGTGCTTTTTGATAAACCTAAACCATATGCATTAAAAACAGATTGTGCATTTAAGACACCCAAGAGTAACAAGGAAATAATCGTTCTGTTACGGAAGAACATAAATTACTCTCATTACTGGATAATAATCTGTATTATTTATACCATAAAATTGAACGGTAGTAAAAGGATCATTATTAAAACTCGACTGAAGTTTAAATCCAAAATTTGTGAAATTCTTATGACCTATTTCAGTTGCCGCCTTGCGATGATTTATTTTTAGCACATTATCTATGAGGGCAGTAGAAACAAAAAAGTTTAAATCTTCATCATAAGGATCATCCATGAATGAAGTAAACCTTTCATAAACCCCCTCACTGGTCATCGGATGGGAAATCACCTTGAATTGCGCGATTGAGTCCGATTCAACCCTATTAAATATAATTTGAGCGGAAGAAACGATTGACTTGGACGGCAAGGTCCAATCTCCCATATCTACAAACACTATTGATTTGAGACCTTTGGCTATACTCACCGATAATGTAGTTGAGTCTTCAAATGAAATTGGAGCTGGGGTAATAATACTGATATCCGCCACAGCAAGGTAAGAACGAGATGTTGTATCCAATACAACGGTATCGGATAAAAATTGTCGATAGAATACAGTCAACTCAGGTTTAATACCCGCTTGGATATCAGTGCTATGAAAATAAAATGATTCCGATGATTCATTTGCTAACTCCACAAGAAAGGATCTGTTATATTCAAGTACACTCGTATCTCTGAATGCATTCACTATTGAGGAATCCAACGTGAAATTCAAATATACTTCAGTCTTATTCGTATCAATAGAATCTGCTTCCATTTGCGCAGTACTGATTATTTCAGATGCAATAGCTTGATTAAAATTTAAGTAATTTGATTCCAGTTCATTAAAAACAGAATCCCCGCCACTTGGAAAATATCTCAGTTGAAATTCTGCATCACTGGTGATCGAATCTTTATCAAACCGTAAAGACAATCTCAAACTATCCACTACAACCAAGGAATCATTGAAATATGAAAATGGAGTATTTGCTGTAACGCTTGTACTATCGAATTTGATCAAATTATATTGGAAATCAAAACCATCCTGTTTCCCAAAATATAAGTATTCCGTCTTACCCATCTCTGGTGGTGACTGGTAAGCGATCGCCTTAACGACAGGAAATGAAATGGTATCCAGTGTTATAGGCGTATTATCTACACCAACAGGAATGGCTGCTTCCTCACAGGCGGACAAAGCCAACAGACCCACAAGACACACACCCAGGGTTGTGTTCAAAATATTAATATTCATGAATGGTTATTTAGGAAGTATTGCTACGATAAATCAGGCGAAATGTTTCATCAATTCTTCATTCAGTGCATCGGCAGTGGCTTTGAAATTTGGCGATTCATCATCATCAATTGATATGGAGACTATTTTCTTCTTGTGTTTTTGAATGCCAGGAAGCTCCAAAAGTTTGGATGTCACATCATTAGACGGAGAATCCACAGCCACAATCAAGTCTGCAAAAGGAGCCGCAGCTTCATAGCAGTTCACCGTATCCCCTTTAATTGTTTTTGGCAGAGTTACACCCACTTTATCATATGCACTTCTTGAAAAATTGCAAAATTCATCTACTGAATGAACAGTTAAAACCGTTTTAATTTTTCCGTAAAAATCTTTAGAATCATAAATTTGCTGATAAATAAGTGGGACAAAGGAACTTTGCCAACCATTACATATTAAAACGTCTGGCTTCCAAAACAAATGAGGTAACGTTGCTATAGCCGCTTTGGAGAAATAGGCATATCGTGCATCATTATCGGAAAGAATCCGTCCGTTTTTTGCTTTATACAGCAAATTAGTTAAAGATTTATACCAATCAACATTTTCTAAAAAATATACCTGCACTCTCGTCTTCGGAATAAATGCACTTTTGGCTGACGTAATCACTTCTTCGCCATCAAATTCAAATGGAATTTCTCGAAGACGAATCACTTCTCGCAAAATATATTTTCTTTCACTAACGAACCCATATTTGGGTATCATAGTTCTAACATCATGTCCCTTTGTTTGAAGGGACAAAGGAATAAAAACTGAATAATCTCCCAAATGGGATGTACTTGCAAATGGAGATATTTCAGTAGTGAGATAAAAAAGTTTTAACGACATATTTTCTCTATTTTTATTGGATTTTAAGTTGTTTTAAGGATTCCCGGCCCTTATCGTAAAATTCAGAACCAGGGAAATAATCAATTAATCTTTGGTATTCTTCACGTGCTTTATCAATATTTCCCATACTGCGGTGACAGTGACCAAGCTTTAACTGGGCATCATCATCTTTATCCGTTCCCGGGAACATAAATACTTTTTCAAATTCAATAATCGCACGTTTATAATTTTTCATTGTATAATAGCATTCTCCAAGCCAGTATTGACTGTTATCTGCCAATACGTTTGATGGATCACTCATCACTAAACCGGCAAAACCAGTTACTGCTGCTTCTAATTCCCCATTTTGATATGCCGAAAGTGCAGCTATATAGGTTTTTTTATACTCAGCAGGACTAATTTTTGAACTCACCCTATCACCAACCTTGTTATTCCTCAAATTATACATTTCAGTAAAACTATTGGTCAGGGTTACAATTTTATTTTCAACCATAACGAGTTGTGCTAAAATTTCAAAATTGACACTATCGATATATGCTGCCTTATCTTCCATCAACCGCATTTTATTTTGAATCGTGTTAATTCGGTTAATTAATAAAATAGCAACGGAATCCGTTTGTTCTTTTGCCCTCAAATTTGCTTTGAGTGCATTTTGTAGCTCGGGTAGCAGGAGCCGAATTTGCGTATCTAAAGAATCTACCCTTACATTTTCTCGGTCAATTTTTGCATTGAGTCGTTTCAATTCCCTCTTAGTCGAAGTATCCTGCCCATAACCAATGGTACCAAAAATGAGGACGGTAAAAGTAACGATAGGTTTGATTAAACGATTCATCATGAATATTAGCCTCGGATTAAACATTCAAATTTTAGTGTGGAATTTACCGCCGAACATCCCAACACGTCATTATCTTTTTCTGGAAGTATCAGTCTATTTTTCCCGGCCGAAATTCAATACGAAACCGACCATCATAAAACAGGATAATAGGAAAGATCCCCCATAAGAAACAAATGGTAATGGCAAGCCCTTAACTGGAATCATACCGGCAGTCATGGCACAATTCACAAAAACATGAGTCAAGAATATGGTTGATATTCCCACCAATACCAGAGAAGAAAAACGGTCTGTGGCATTCAGCGCTAATCGGATAATTTTAATAATGAGCCAGGAAAACAACACAAGCATAATGAGTAAAGTTAAAAACCCAAATTCCTCTCCAATTACACTCACGATAAAATCTGATTCCTGCACCGGAAGAAATTTTAAATGGGTCTGGGTACCTTGTCCCCATCCTTTGCCCAAAAATCCACCGGATCCCAAAGCTGTTTTACTTTGAATGATTTGATAACCAGCACCCAATGGATCCAATTCTGGGTTAAAAAGAGTTATTATTCGATTCTGCTGATAAGACCGAAGTGAACCCCACATCAGTGGAAAAATTAATCCTAAAAATAGGTTGCTGAAATATAAACCCAAAGCGTGCCACAATTTTAATCGCGCTAAAAATATAACCACAGCCATGATGCCTGCCCAAATGGAAAAGACTAAAACATCAAATGCCGTAAAGATACTGAATAGTGGTGCAATGATTAAAAATAGATGAATCGGTCGCGAACCAACCCAAAACAGCATGGTGAAAACAGGTATGATCATCACAAATGCTGTTCCTAAATCGGGCTGACTAAACACAATCATCGTTGGGAATAAGACAAAAAGAATTGGTACAACAATTGCGTCGAAATTTTTCATTTTAAGATTATGGTCTGATAAATATCGAGCGAGTGCAATCACAATAACCCATTTGGCAATTTCTGAAGGCTGCAATCCAAAAGGGAGTCCAATATTTATCCATCGATATGCACCCGCTATTTTTTCTCCGAAAAATGGGACGGTTACCGCAATGATAATGCACCCATATATTATATAGATATATTTGTGGATGATTCGCCTGGGTGTGAGCAGTATCATGAACATTATTATTACAGCAGGTATTATAAAAATAATCTGTTTAGATAATGCATTTGGTGGAGCTTGCCCTTGCGTGGAAGTAATGCTAAATAATGTGGCTAATCCAAGAATTATCAGTCCAGAAACGGGGAGAAGCACACTAATTGGAGATTCTAATATTTTTTTTCTATAATCGCGGAACATTATTTTTTTGCAAGTTTCATTTTATTCGAATTAAAATAATGTTTAAAAACGTTTCGGGCCAGTGGGGTTGCCACTTCTCCACCGTGTCCTCCATTTTCCAACAAAATAACAACTGAAATCATTTCACCATCTTTTTCTCCGTATGCGATATACCATGCATGAGGCTCACCATGTGGGTTTTCTGCAGTACCTGTTTTCCCCCAGATTTTCAAACCAGGTATTTTTGGATTTGATCGGCGGCCCGTCCCCTTGGGTGCTGTCACAACTTTGCTCATATAATCTTGTATCAAATTCCAAGACCCAATACTGATGTCTGGTTCGGGGATATTATGGTTTTTATTCTGAACTATGTGAAGTGTCCGGGTTTTCCCCTTTGTGGCCAACATATTAATATATCGTGCCATTTGTAACGGTGTAACTAATATTTCTCCTTGTCCAATCGCCATATTTAACAAGGCGCCTTGTGCCCAACCCCATCTGCCATATAGTCTATTCATAAATTGCCTGGTTGGCATGATCCCTTTCAGTTCTGAAGGGAGATCTATATAAGTTTCAAGACCAAACCCAAATTGTTTTGCGACCTCCGCCAATTCATCCAATTTTATTTTCTGAATCACTTGGTAAAAATAAACATCACAAGATTGAACGATGGCCTGTTCCAGATTTATTTTTCCATGACCATTTTGATTCCAACAACCAAATGTTCTATCATAAAATTCATAGGATCCGGAGCAAAATATTTCAACCTGAGGATTGATTAATTTTTTTTCTAATAGAGCAATTGCTACCACCATTTTAAAAATCGACCCTGGCGGATAAAGACCATTGGCCGCACGATCTAATAAGGGTCTATTGGTATCGGCAATGACAGACTGCCAATCTGAATTAGAAATTAAACCCGTAAATAAATCTGGGTTATAGTGAGGAGCACTAACGTAAGCTAAAATTCCACCTGTTTCTGGGCGAGATACAATGCCTACCCCTCTCCGACCTCTCAATTCAGTTTCAAGCAATTGCTGTAGAGATACGTCCAAAGTTGTCGTGATGTTTTTTCCAGGATTGGGTAATATATTTTCTTGTCCCCCAATTTTCCCCACTTCTCGGCCAAAAGCATCCACTTGATAATAGGTGACACCCTTCTTCCCTCGAAGAGAAGATTCATAATTCTTTTCTATTCCTGACCACCCAATTAAATCACCGTATTCAAATTGATTGTCTTTCCCTAATTTTTCAATTGACTGCCTATCTATTTCTTTTAAATACCCTAGTACATGTGACGCGTGAATTTTTTGATTATAAGCCCTTTCCGGGAATTGCTTATAAATAATACCGCTCAGTTCATTTTTTTCTTCTTCTAACCGACTCAATTGATTAATCGTCAAATCTTTAGCTAGCCGTGTAGGGACAAAGCGATTACGATAATAGTTTTGATAATTCTTTTTGAGAATGGTCGTATCGATACCGGTGGATTGACTAATTACATTGTAATTATGTTTTTCATTTATGATTTCTGCCCCAATGCCGTAAAGAATATAGGTTGGGAAGTTATCTACTATAATTTCTCCATGTCTATCAAGGATTAATCCACGTGGAGCAGGTATTGACATGGCCCGAATTCGATTACTTTCTGCCCGCCGATTATAAATATCAAAGTCTAAAATCTGTAACTGGAAAAATCGAAAAGCAAGTACCGTATGTACAAGTACCACACCACCTATCATGACCCAATATGTCGACTTTGATGCAGAATTAGGTGATTTCAGCACGAGAAGCTTCCTTAACAGGATAAAAGAATTGAACGATTAAAAAGAACAGCATGGTGTATGAAAAAGACATAAACCACTGCATCCAGAATGTAATTGGGTCAGAAACAAAAACTGTTTGGAATCGAAAGTAAGAAATCAAAAGAAAATGAGAGGCGATGATTGAAATCCATGCGCTATGAAAAACATAGGGTAAAAGTCGTTCATATTTTCCATGCAAAAATCCTGATAAATATGCTGTAGCTGATAAAGTGAGTGGGGCCAATCCAAATAAGGAGCCTACTCCAGATAAATCTGATAGTAATCCCAAGGAAAATCCAATCAGTACTCCAGGTGTTTTCCCAAAAACCAAACTGATATAAAAGATGTAAATGACTAGGAAATCAGGGCGAATCATTTTTAAAGATAACAAATCAACCAAGAAGAATTGAAGGAAAAATACAAATGCTGCCAACAATAAAATATTAATCAGCTTCATCAATTTCATCAAGGACAATAAATACATTTAATAACGCACCTAAATCCGGTTTTATCCGTACTTTGGCAATGGTCTGGAAGCTACCCCTATCGTCCACAATTTCAACCACTTCTCCAACGGGAAGATTTTCCGGATAAATACGGCTGAACCCAGAGGTGACCACTTTATCACCTACGGAAATGGTTGAGTTCTTTTGTAATTCACGCACTTCACAGTAATTATTGGTAATAAATTGAAGTATTCCTGCATTTCCTGATGGAAGAATTCTAACAGATAGTCTATAATTTCCATCTTTGATAATTTGAACAATAGTTGATGTCTTACCCACAACAACTGTTTTTCCGACAACTCCCTCCGGGACCAATACTGGTTGATTGATTTTCACACCTTGGTCCGACCCAATATCAAGAGTGATTGAGGATAAATTCGATGACGAACCCATATTAACCACCCGTGCCGCTAATAATTGCAAATTACTTTCTTGTTTGAATCGGAGTAAATCCCTTAAATCATTATTTTCTCCTTGGGCCATTAACATGGCTTCCATTTCTAACGTTAACTGGATATTTTTATCACGGAGGTACTGGGTTTCTTCTTGGAGTTGGATCATACTTTTTACCCAGGCAAAAGGAGAGGATATAAATGAAAAATAATCGCTGAATTTTCCCCGAATAAGCAATACACCCGGTGCATCATTTTTCAATAATAATGAAAGGGATAGCGTAATAGCTATCAGAAAAATTAAATGGTCTTTATATTTTAAAAGGGATAAGTATAGATTCCGCATTCAAAGGTTAAATTAGAACAGACTCATATTTTTTGACATCTTCGAGTACTTTACCTGTTCCTTTTACAACAGAAAGCAAGGGTTCTTCATCAATATTAACAGGCACATTTGTTCGCTCTCTAATTAACTGGTCAATTCCCTTGAGCATACTTCCACCACCAGTCATAATGATTCCACGATCAAGAATGTCAGCTGACAATTCAGGAGGGGTTAACTCCAATGCCCGTTTAACTGCTTCAACTATGGCGTTGATGGGATCTTTAAGAGATTGTCGAATCTCATCCGATGAAACTTCAATCGTTTTGGGAATTCCCGAAACAAGATCGCGGCCTTTTACAGCAATCACTTCGCTTTTAATACGCATGGCAGATCCTACAGATTTTTTAATGGATTCCGCTGATGAGGTACCAATATCCAGTTTATGTTCATTTCGAAACCACTGGATGATCGCTTCATCCATTTCGTCCCCAGCGACACGAATGGTTTCCTTAGTTACAACACCATTCAGGGCAATCACGGCAATTTCTGTTGTGCCTCCGCCAATATCGACAATAATGTTACCAATCGGCTTTGATATGTCGAGACCCATCCCAATAGCGGCTGCCATCGGTTCTTCAATCAAAAAAACTTCCCGAGCGTTGGCCCGTTCACCCGAATCTCTCACAGCCCTGCGTTCAACTTCTGTCACGCCAGAAGGCACGCAAATCACCATACGGGGTCTTGCCAAACGATTCATATTTATTTTTTGAATAAATCCCTGTATCAGTCCATCTGTCATTTCAAAATCGGCAATGACACCATCCCGAAGTGGGCGAATCGTTTCAATCTCCCTGTGTGTTCTGCCAACCATGGCTTTTGCCTCATACCCTACAGCAATAATTTTACCATCATGGACGGATCTGGCTACAATCGATGGTTCGTTCACCATAACACCTTTACCTTTTATATAAATAAGTGTATTTGCCGTACCCAGATCGATGGCAATGTCACCGGATATCCAATTAAGTGGGTTGGTTAAAGATGTGAAGAATCCCATTTTAGTTATCTTTTAATAATTTATGCTCGGATTAATGACCACAAATCTAATTTAAAATCACCCATGGATTCATCAATTAAAAAATGAGAAATGGAATTATTTTTTCCCTTTCAACCGTCCGGATTTTGCCAGTCGATCGGCTGAATCATTTTTATCTCGTAATATGTGATTAAAGGTCCAAGTATCCATGTATTGAAATTGATCCATGGCCTCTTTATATAATTCTTGCATCCGGGGATGCTTTACCCTGTATTCACCTTTAATTTGTTTGACAACAAGTTCACTATCTGAGTAAATATTTGCATTTAACAATTTTAACTGGATGAGATATTTTAATCCCTTAACTAATGCAGTGTATTCCGCTTCGTTATTTGTGGCATCATGCAGGTATTCCGAAAATGAAAATACCTCTTCGCCATCTTTTGTAATAACACCACCAATTCCAGCAGTCTTTGAGTGTAGGTCCGCAGCACCATCAATGTATAAACTAATTTCGCTATTGGATATCATTTTATTGTATAAATTATCCAACGATTCATCAATTCTGTTTTTAGGATTAGAAAGCAGGGTTTTCAATGCTTTCAATTCGTTTTGGTTTAGTCTCATTATATCCTAAATGTAGGGATTCGTCCCACTTTTAATTGAACATTCTTCCCAATAGTAACACCAATTGCAAAGAATCGATTCTTTAGGCGCAAATGCGCCCCCATTTTGAATATGGGCACGAATTTCATCAATTCTATTTTTTGTATTATTCTTCAATTCATTCAACTGTAGTTCATTTCTCTGTGAATATATTTTCTGATTATATTGAAGATAATGCCATACAAGTTTTACCGATTTTACATTTTCATATGAATTTTCTAGGGCAATTTGATATAGAGCTAATTGACCATCTTTATCTGCAGCATTTTGTGACAACATTCGTTTTCCACTCTTGTAATCGTGGATTTCATAATTTCCCTCACCATCATGGTCTAACCTATCCAGAATTCCTTTCATCATATAATTTTCAGATTGATCCATAGAAAAAACAAATTCCACCTCTGTGCCGATGGTAGGTTGATCGAAGGGTGAATGGGTTCGGTAATAGGCCGCGATACATCGTTCACCAAGTTCATAATAATATTTTGGTTTGTTTTCTTTCCGGACAATGGCAATTCGGTCATGCCAGTTTTCTTCCCACACTTTATGATATTTTTCCATAATTCCATCCAAAAATGGAAGACGGCATGCCATCACTTCTTCATATAAATATTCCAATGCTTCATGGACACGTTTGCCCATAAATGCTTCAATTCCTTCATCATCTTTATATATTTTATCAATATATCGGAAACGAAATTGCGCTGGACACTTCTTGTATGTTTCCAGACTACTATATGAAAATCGGTCTATCATTATTGGATCTTTCAAAAGATTTGGTAAAAGTTACGGTTAGCTTATAGAATAAAACTATCTGAGATCATATTTATACTTTATTTATCTGATAAATTGAATCAACAAAAGAATAGGATTTCAACCGTACCTCAATTATTGATAATTCATTCCCGATACTACTACCAGGAATGAGAAATATGTTCACCAGCTCCTACCTCTAAAAAACGGAGTGGATAAACGATAATCTCCAAAACCATTTTCATCAATAAAATCAAAGTATTTATTGATTCGATAATAATGCCATCGTTGTGAATATATGCGACTCAACGGATCGTTATAAACTTCTAAATCATCAGGAGGTCCAAATAAAATATAGATCATTCCCAAATCAGTTTTCCAACCGGGCAAATAAGATTTAAAATTATTATTTGAATAACTAACGCGAGAAAAATATTCATTCATTACTTCATTATCTGAAGTCTCAGGTGTTGGATCTCGACTTTCCCAATATTCCAGAAAGAGCGTTTCTTTATCAGTATTTTTAGATTTGCTTAATTTTTTCCACTCATCATCATGAAGGATATACCTCATATTTTGAACAGCTTGGTCAATATTACTGATGGATGAAGAAATACCGATCTTACTCAAGGATAAAATCACGGATTCCTTCTTTCGTTCATTCCCTTGTATTAAAACAATATCCACTTTTTTCCGTAATCCCTGCTTCGCGATTTTATCCGGAATGATAATTCGTTGGTGGAAATATTCCTCCTTCGAATTCGACTCAAATGATTTCTTCCATAATTCTTTTTTCTTTGAACTGAGAACTGTAACCTCTAACGTATAAGGTCCCGGTTTTATTTTTCCTGAAACAAAAAAGGAAGCGCGGGTTACTTTTGCCCCCATAATATTTTGAAACATGGGAATTTCATTGTCATCTAAACCCCAATTCCCTGAAAGATAATCCAGAAAAAATGGCGTATATAATGCAAGATCACCTTTATGTTCGGAATATTTCAATTCTTTTTCCCGAACTCCACTATTTTTTGAATCTCCATCAAGCAATTCGGCAGAAATGACATAATCTCCTGGAACAACTTTAAACTCAACTTGATGAATGGTAAGTATCTTTTTTGATGTGGACTCAAGGTAATCTGTTGTTTTTAATTTATTCGCCCAATTGCGACGGCCAACAAGGTTTCCTTTTTTTCTTTTTAAAGAAATGGTCGCCTCATATTGCGCTTCAAATCCATCTGTTTTCCTTAGAAATTGTAAAACATGGTTGGGTACGGACAGAAATGCTAAAATTCGGATAGAGTCGGATTTTGCATCTGCCACACTAAAAATAGAAAAGCCATATTGGCGTATCGCTTCCTGATCACGCTTACTGTTTGGCCGTATTTGAGCAACCAATATGTGGCTAATCAAAAGCACAATTATTATAATATATTTATGAATATGTTTCATTTATATCGGTACGAGATTAAGCCTTCGGTAGTTCCCAACCAGATTTTTCTCCCCTTAATATACATGTCGTTTACCTGTCCTATAAATGAATAATTAAACACATCCATTAGATTTTTTTTCATATCATATTGGACGATTCCATTTTCAGTAGCGATAAACACTATATTTTTATGTAATGCCATATCTTTGATTTCTAATCCGCCAAAAATGGCAGGATCAACTGCATTAGACCATTGTCTGTTCGTAAAATTAAATTTCAATATTCCCGATCGATTTGCAGCTAAAATTTGCCGTGAATCCTGGGTAAAAGCAGTATAATCAATATATTTTAAGGGGAATGTGACATCCTTCTTTTTATATCCGTATGTGGTGTATTCTTGTATAATTCTTTTTGTGCGATCATATAGAAATAGACCCGTCTCCGTACCAATCCAAATTTTATTTTTACCCACGGCCAAGTCATATATATAAATATTATTGAAGTATTCCTCTACTTTTGAAAATATGGGTTTTTTATTGCTTTTATTCAGAATCGTAATGCCGCGGGAACTGCCTACCCATACATCCGATCCAGCGTCTATCATAGATGTGGCCCAACTCACTCCTCCTCCCAGTCTTAAATTATATGTCCGCCAGAAATCCTTCTTTTTATTGTAAACCAATAAGGTATTTTCACCCCCGAACCATATTTCTTTTTTCAATTCCAATATTGAGAATATGGATGTTTCATCCATATTTATTGTTTTGTTAAACATATAATTATCGGCGATTTCACGATCTATATCAATATAGGTGACTCCAGATTGAAGGTGCCCCAACTGACCCCCAAGCCAAAATGAATCATCTCCGCCAATTGTTTGAATATCATTGGTGGAAAGACTAAATCGAAATGGTGTCATACTTTTCATGGTTGGATCACCTCGGAAAAAAGTACCATCTTCTGTCCCAATCCATATTTCATTAAATGAATTTTTTGCAATTGTGGTAATATCTATATTTTCTCCATCAGGATGAATCAAATTTTGCAAATCTGTCATCCACCCATCCAAAAATGAATATTCAATAAGAAATTCAGACATTTCTGGCTGAAACCGCAATAGCCCCGAACTCCAATTAACGGATTCATCTGGGTTCGCCATGATGCCGATCATAATACCGGTCAATGGATCAAGGCGATAAACCAATCCCGGCGTATCTAACCATATATAATGCTCTGACTCACCAATTCGTTCTACATAGGATCCGGGTGGGAGTCCTATCATATCTCTATCGATAAAATGCCAATCGCCTTCTTCATCCAGGCTGGATTCAATTCCCATTGGTGTTGCCACCCATAACATACTATTTGATGAGCGATGAACAGCCGTAATGATGTTACTATGCAACCCTTGTGCCCGGGTAATAGGCTCTTCAAACCGTTCAGAAAAAAGATTAAACCGTAGTACACCGCCGGATTGTGTACCAATATAGGCAAATCGATCGCTAAAGGTAATTGAATTTACTTTTCCCGTATGGCGATATTGAACCCAATCGAATGTTTGAAACCTTAATTCTGGTTGGGTAAAGGCAAAACTAACATATAAAATGGATAAGAGGAAGTGACGAATCATGATAATGGAGTGAATAATAAGATGAATTTAATGAGATAAAAGGAGGAATTAAATGCTGTTATGATGATCAAGCATTTCATTCAACATATCAAGACTAATCGGTACTACACCTACTTCTTCACACACTCGGCCCGCCGCATAATTTGAAATTTCCACCGATTCTTCCGGTGTGGCTCCACATAAATCCGATAATGTAAATGCTGCAATGACAGTATCACCTGCGCCAGAGACATCGTGTACCTGTCGCGCTTTGGTTGGAATATGATGATAATCCGACCCGTTAAATAGGGACACACCATCTGCGCTACGGGTAATCATAAGAATATCCGCATTTAATTCATTCTTTAGCTTAAATCCTGCAACTTCTAACGATTCATTCACTGCATAGGCATTTTTAAATTCAATTAAATTCGGTTTAAATAACCGCACATTTTTATACATTATAAAATTGGCTTTTTTCGGGTCCACATAAATGGGTTTTCCTGCTTCGCCAGCCATTTGAATAATATGGGATATTGAAACTGAGTTTAATACTCCTTTGTTGTAATCACCCAAAACAACCGCATCCACATCACTCAAATTTGAATCAACCGCCTCTACCAATGCTTTATTTGATGACTCAGAAAGGTCTGTCAGCACTTCCCGATCGGCACGAACCACTTGCTGATTGTGTGCTATTATTCTTGACTTTACTGTCGTGGGTCTATTTTTACTTTCCACCAGATTGGTACATACAATATTCCGTTGATCCAGAATATTTGTTAATATTTTTCCTTCCGTATCGGATCCAATCAATCCAATCACGGATACTTTACATCCTAAAGTGGCAAGGTTTAAGGCTATATTTGCCGCGCCGCCGGGATTGTGTTCAATTTTGTTGACTTTGACAATGGGTACGGGTGCTTCGGGAGAAATTCTTTCCGCATTTCCCCATAAATATGTATCCAACATAAGGTCACCCACGACCAAAACATTTTTTTCTGAAAAGCCAGACGTAATTTCTTTAAATCGATTTAATTCCATTATCTATATATCCTCCGTTGCAACAATTTGTTCTGGCAAAATTAATGCCAAAATAATATAGAGTAGAACGCCCACACCGATACTCATAAATGTACCGAATACCCATAGAACACGTACAATATTCGGATCAATCACCAAGGACTCTCCCAATCCTCCACAAACGCCAGCAAGCTTTTTATCATCTATTGATAAATGAAGTGGATTGGCAAGAACATTTTTATTATTGGATTTGATTTGACTTTGCCGGTTGTAAAGAAGATAAATACCAATTCCCAGCAATACAAATGCGATAGAGATATTGATGAAATTTCCCCAAAAGGAAGCCCAAAATAGATAAAAGATATCATCATACTGAAGAAAAAAAATTAATCCCGAAAAAATAAATAGAACGCCCCAAAGTGGATTACTTTTCAATGAATCTAATTTAAAATAACGTTCTTGGGAATTACTATCCGGTATCATCAATGTTGCAATAATATATGCCAATAATCCCGATCCACCAAATAGGGTGAAAAAAATCCAAATTAACCGTACCAATGTAGGATCAATTGAAAAATAATCGGCCACACCGCCGCATACACCAGTCAGCAAACGATCAGACTGAGATCTTGTTATCCGCCGCATAGGTAAAATTTACGTCTATCAGGAAGATTTACGATAATTTCTTTGTCCCTTCCGTCGAGGGGAATTTTTATCTTTATTAAATCCACCCCTTCCGGCGCCAGGACGAATTTTAGAAATATGACCATTGTCGAGATATATTAGAACAGAAGCAATCCGTTTTATATGCTGATCTGATGGGGCGGCTAATATAATAGTCGTACCTAAATCTTTATTCATTCTAACGATTTTTTTCCGAAAATCGGCTTCCATATTTATATCAAAAAATACACCATAATCGTCAATCAATAACACCCGTGGATCAGATTCTAAAGCAATAATCATATTCAATATAGCAAGCTCTCCGGGAGAAAGAGCGCTTAACTTTCGTTTTAATAAAAAAGAATGTGATCCATTCTTAAAATAATTTGATGTTTGGCTTTCTAATCTATTTTTATCGATAGATTTAACAACATCGTTTACGGTAGACCCCTTGGAAATAGAGGCAATATTTGCCAAAGCTATTTCTGGATTTCTCTTTATTTTTCCCAACCAGTTTGTTTCAAATTCTTCATTCTCAAATTTCACTATACCATCGGTTGGTTTAGTAACACCAGCAAGAATATTAAAAAAAGTTGACTTCCCCGATCCGATTGGGCCAATCATACCATAGATAGTTCCCCGATGGATTTCCAATCGACGAATATTTAATATTGGGTGATCCTCATAGGATTTTTTCAATCCTTTGATATCATATATTGTAGTTGTTCTTTGACTCATCTTTCACTCCTTTTCAGTAAAATGATGAATCGGAAAGTTATCTAGTGATTCTGGCTTTCTAAAAACCGTTCAACATCAATGGCTGCCATACAACCCGTTCCTGCCGCCGTAACTGCTTGTCGATATACATGATCCTGAATATCACCACAGGCAAATACCCCTTCAATATTAGTAGCGGTACTGCCATGATTGGTTATTAAATAACCTGCTTGGTCAGCATCAAGAATATCAATAAATAGTGCTGTGTTTGGATTATGACCAATGGCCATAAAAACACCATCACAAGATTCTTCACGAATGTCACCGGATTGGGTATCCTTCATCTTTACGCCATGGACCCCTTTTTCTTTGGTGCCAAGAATCTCTTCAATGACAGAATTCCATGCCACTTTAATTTTCGGATGAGCCAATGCGCGATCAGCCATTATCTTTGACGCACGGAATTCATCCCGACGGTGAACAATAATTACTTCTGACGCAAATTTAGTTAGATAAGTTGCTTCTTCAAGAGCAGAATCTCCTCCACCCACCACGAGTACTTTTTTATCTCGGTAGAAAAACCCATCACATGTTGCACAGGTAGAAACACCGTATCCCATTAGCTCTGCTTCGCTTTCAAGTCCAAGCATTCGTGCAGAAGCCCCGGTGGCAAGCACTACAGATTCACCTGTAAATACTTCATCACCCACCCATACTTTAAACGGCCGTTCACTAAAATCAACTTTAGTCACATGTTTGAAATGGCATTCAGCACCAAATCGTTCAGCTTGTTTACGGAACAAATCCATCAGTTCAGGCCCCATAATTCCTTCAGGGAAACCCGGATAATTTTCGACATCAGTCGTAATGGTCAATTGACCCCCCGGCTGATTACCTTCCAACACCAATGGATTTAAGTTGGCCCGGGCTGAATACAATGCTGCAGTTAATCCTGCAGGACCCGAACCGATAATGATAACCTTTCGATTCATTTAAATTAAATAACTGAGTCGAGTATTTCAGTTATTTTTATTTTGGGGACAGCACCAACTATTTGATTGACTACTGCACCCTGATTGAATATTAAAAGCGCCGGAATACTCCGAACGCCAAATTGCATGGCCATTTTATTTTCATTGTCCACATTTAATTTGCCAACTTTGACTTTACCGTTATACTCATTGGCCACTTCTTCTACTATCGGTGCTATTGCACGACAGGGACCGCACCACTCTGCCCAAAAATCCACAAGCACAGGGGTATCGGACTTAATTACGTCAGCATCAAAATTGGCTGAAGTAAATTCTTTGACATTTTCAGACATGTCTTCTCCTTTATTCGAGGTTAAAAATCGGCTGGGAAGTTACCCGATTTATTACTTTGTATGAACATGAAAATTATATGATTTAAAGTTTTTTGTGTAAACCATTAAGACTCCTGCGTCTTTACTCATCAAGATTAAATGCTTTTCCATCAATATCGTTCGGAAATTGCACATTCAAATACTTTGCTATCGTCGGCGCTATATCCACAGATTCAACCCGTTTAGTGTTGATTTTTGACTTTGATCCTCCGCGTGAAAACACAAGAGGAATATGGGTATCATAATCGTAGGGTGTGCCATGGCTGGCACCATGGGGATATTTCATTGTCCAATACTTTTTGGGAATTAAAAATACGTCGGGACTTTTTTGTGGATGGACCATATTTTTTAAACGACGTTCGTAAATACTGTTCCCACCACCTAATATTTCTTTTTTGGTGATTACACTTTTTATTCCATCTAATTTTGATAGATTTGATTTTAAAATTTCTGTCGCCGCCTCCCGTTCTAATTGATTCAATGATGTATCATAATAGAAAGAATTACCATGTCTATACACTTTATTTTTCCCGATGTGTAAATCAATTTTTGTTTGTACATCAGCATACAGTGAATCTTTCATTTGTTTTGGAATCCGACCTGCATCAATCCCCTGAGATTTAAGGTATTCAGGTAATGCAATTGATCCATGATCGCTAGTTAATACATAAAGCGTATTGCCAGAGCCTATTGACGATTCGACGGATTTAATAAAAGATCCTAAATGACGATCTACTCGAAGGTAGTTATCTAACTGTTCATGTGAATGGGGACCAAATTCATGCCCCACACCATCCGTGGCGGAGAGACCTAAAAATAAAATGTCCGTATTTTCGTCCTCACCTAATTCATGTTTTTCTGTGGCGATCAATCCTAACTGCAACATTGCCTCATCACCGAAAGGAATATACGGAAAAGATCCGAGCATTGATTTTACCCCGAGTTCATCAAAAGTGATGGGGAAAGTTGGGCTATAACCCTCTTTTTGTGACCAGTCTGCTTCTCCTTTATAAAAATCTGCCCGGGTATTCGATGTATAAATGGATTCGGGTAACAGGCGATTCCAAACAGTATCAACATAAGATGAAACATTTAAATGAGAATTGAATGAAATTACCCAATCGGGCAATTTGGACCCATAATAAGTGGATGTTGTATATCCACCCTGTTTTCCATACCATAATGCCATATCTGGATTCTTTCCCCCCAGTAAAACCGCTGCCCTGTCCTTCCCCGCAACAGATACCACTTTTGATTCTGGGTTGGCTTGTTTCATCCAATCGCCCAACGTAGTTGATTGAATTAACCGATAGGATCGACCAGTTGAACCCTCTCTTAATACTTGAGAAAGCGTATCTTCAACGCAATACCATTCTCTTTTTAATTTCCGATCAAACCATTGATTTGCAATTACGCCGCCAGTCCCCGGGTATTGTCCGGATGAAAGCACAAAATGAGCGGGGCCAGTAGCTGTATAGCCATGCTCGTGGTGGGCCTGGCTGAATCGAACACCGTTATTTTTAAGCCATCGGTATCCACCCGTAAATAAATGATCATATTTTTCCAGCAATTCTGGCATTCCTTGATCCACAACGATAAATACCACCAGTTTGGGTTTATTCGATTTTTCACCACAACCCATAAATAAAAATGCCGCTACAAGCGGCATTAAAAACCATTTTTTCATTTAACCCCCAAAAATCTTCTTTTTCCTACTTTAATCACACCTTTGAATCCTTTAGATATAACAAAATTCATCTCATCTACTTTTTTGCCATCTATTCGCACTGCGCCCTGCTGAATCATCCGTCTTGCATCTCCCTTACTTTTAGTCAATCCTTCTGATGTAATCAAATCAATAATAGATACATCAGCCTCAAGCGTCACTTCATCCATATCTTCCGGAGCATCTTTGTTAATAATAACACGGTCAAAGTGTTGCTCTGCCTCAATTGCTGCCGCATCACCATGGTAAAGTGCTACAATCGATCGTGCCAATTCACGCTTAATATCTCGTGGGTTTTGAGAAGAATCTTTTAATTGTTTTTTGATTCTCGTTAACGTTTTTGCATCAACATCTGCAGCCAGTACAAAATATTTTTCAATCATTCCGTCAGAAATAGACATGGATTTTCCATACATGTCCTCCGGCGAATCCGTCAATCCGATGTCATTTCCATAGGACTTTGACATTTTTTCTACACCATCTGTACCTTCCAAAAGAGGTAAGGTTATAATCGCTTGTGGCGCTTGATCATATTCCCGTTGTAGATCCCGACCAACCAAGAGATTGAATTTTTGATCTGTTCCTCCCAATTCTACATCCGAATTTAGTTCGACTGAATCCATTCCTTGTGCCAATGGATACATAAATTCATGGATAGATATGGGGATTTCAGCTTGATATCGTTTGGTAAAATCATCCCGCTCCAGCATTCGTGCCACAGTATAATGGCTGGAGAGCCGAATCACATCACTAAATAGCATGGCATTTAACCAGGTCGAATTATATACGATTTTTAATGAATCAATATCTAAAATATAACCTGCTTGATCAATATATGATTTTGCATTTTCCTTCGCTTCTTCCAATGTCAACTGAGGACGCGTTTTATTTAGACCGGAAGGATCACCAATCATAGCAGTAAAATCACCAATAACCAGAATTGCTTGATGGCCCAAATCTTGGAAATGCCTCAATTTTCTCAGGACGACTCCGTGTCCCACATGGAGATCCGGTCGACTGGGATCACAACCTAACTTCACAATTAAAGGTGTCCCGCTTTTGCGAGATTTTTCTAATTTTTCTCTCAGTACTTTTTCAGGGAGAATCTCCTCAGCACCGCGGCTGATGAGTTCCCATTGTTTATCTACACTTAAAAATGCCATTATCTATTCCGTAATTCTCGTTGTGCATCTCGTTGGATATCTCTTTCCCTCATAGCTTTCTTCTTATCGTAAGTCTTTTTACCCTTTGCAATCCCAATCTCTAGTTTCGCTCTTCCATTCGGGTTAAAATATAATTGCAGTGGAATCGCCGTCAATCCTTTTTGATTCGTCAAATCTTTAATTTTTTTTATTTCACGCTTATGAAGTAATAATCGTCGATCTCTAACAGAATCATGCCCTTCAAATCCAGTATGAGAATAGGGGCTTATGTGAATTCCAATCGCTAAAGCTTGCCCTTTTCTTATGGTGATATAGGCTTCTTTTAAATTAGCATTACCTTCTCTGAGACTTTTAACCTCACTCCCCAATAATTCAATACCGGCTTCGTATTTATCCAGTATATGATATTCATGGTAGGCTTTGCGATTGGTGGCGGCAATCTGTGTTTCCATAGGCTTTATTTCGACGGCAAAAATAAGGAACTACCATCTGCCCTTCCAAGTTTATTCCTTGCTGATTTCATATCCAAAAATGTAATTTTAGAACTCGTTTAAAGCCCGGGTGGCGGAATTGGTAGACGCGCTAGGTTCAGGATCTAGTGTTCGCAAGAACGTGCTGGTTCGATTCCAGTCTCGGGCACAAATCGAAAGATTACATTTGATTTAAGATTTTTGATACACATTATCTATATGAATCTCATTCGGTGTTTTTTGTGTATTTCGCGTTGCAGATAACGACTAATTTTTAATATGAATATTTTACTTATTGAACCTTATTTCACCGGCTCCCATAAAAGTTGGGCGGAAGGATATAAAAGCCACAGTAATCACACAATTGACCTTTTAACCATGAAAGGCCAATTCTGGAAGTGGCGGATGCATGGCGGTGCGGTAACCTTAGCCAATCAATATCTAGATTCAAATTATAATCCAGATTTAATTATAACTACCGACATGTTAGATCTCTCAACATTTTTGAGTCTAACCAGACGAAAAACAGCATCAATTCCTACTGCATTATATTTTCATGAAAATCAATTGTCCTACCCCTGGTCACCTACAGACAGAGATGTAATAGAAAATCGGAATAAACACTACGGATTTATCAACTTTACCTCTGCACTATCGGCCGATTATGTTTTTTTCAACTCCCAATACCATTTGGATTCGTTTACGAGTGAAGCGACACTTTTACTTAAACACTTTCCTGATTACAATGAAATAAAATCTGTACAAATAATTCGAGAAAAAAGTCGCGTGCTGCACTTGGGTCTTGACTTGAAGCGGTTTGATGCCCATCAATCACTATATGACGGTCCCCCACTCATCCTTTGGAACCATCGCTGGGAATATGATAAAAATCCTGAATTGTTTTTTGAAACCCTCTTCCGATTAAATGAAGATGGTATCGATTTCAGAGTTGCAGTATTAGGGGAAAATTTTAAAACAACACCATCGATTTTTGATACTGCCCAAGATAGGTTAAAAAATAACATTATTTATTTCGGATACTGTGAATCATTTTCTGAGTATGCCCAATGGCTTTGGAAAGCAGATATAATTCCTGTTACCAATATTCAGGACTTTTTTGGTATTAGCATTATGGAAGCGTTATACTGTAATACTAATCCCCTGCTTCCCGACAGGCTTGCATACCCGGAGCTACTCCCTGAGAAATTCCACAAAGATCATATTTATCGGGACAAAACGGATTTATTTGATAAACTAAAAGAATGCATTTTAAATATAAATGAAAAAAGAAATAATCAATTTAGTCAAATCGCTCAACCATTTGATTGGAATACAATGGCGCCGATTTACGATAATCTATTTCGTGATCTTATTTCCTAACCTTCAAATAATTCCGGTTCATTTTTCAAGGCAGTGGTTACTTTTTCAAAAGCATCAATAATATCCTGAGTGTCATTCTCATCTCCCAAAAGATGGTTCTGTTTCAGCCAGACTGCTTCCTTATCCGCCAACCGTTCCGTTACAGGCATTTTCATAGAAGCAAAATCATAATCTTTTAGCCAGGGATATTCGTTACCATCGGTAACAAATAATTTTTCTCGATACAATGGTGTATATCCCATATAAGTATAAACCCCCTCCGCCTGCATGGCTTTATAAAATTTTTCACGGGGAATATCATTAAAATGATCTGCGTTATACCGCACTAAATAAATATGATTTGCTTGGCGAGTTGTACCATCATAAGCTCCGTTAATGGAGATTCCATCAATTTGCCTTAAGACTGTATCCAACTTTTCCCGATTCCTATCTCTGAGTGCCATATCTCCTTGAATAGTGTTAATCTGGGGGATAAGCATGCTGGAGGCCATGGCATTTAGCCGAAAGTTTCCACCTAAAAATTGATGCTCATAAAAGGCACCGCCCTTTGTCCTGCCACAATTATGATAGGCAAAGCAAATATCATAAAAGGTTTCATCATTTGAAATAATGGCACCCCCTTCGCCAGCTGACATATTTTTAGATGTTTGAAAACTGAATATTCCGCCAGTGCCAAGGGCACCAACTTTGGTCCCATTCCATTCAGCACCATGCGCTTGAGCCGCATCCTCGATAATTGAAATATTATGTTTTTTCCCAATGGATAAAATGCGATCCATATCCGCAGGATTCCCTGCAATATGAACCGGCATGATCGTCTTTGTTTTTTCCGTGATAGCGTCTTCGATTAACCCAGGATCAATATTAAATGTATTTTCATCAATATCTACAAAAACAGGCACCGCATTTGCCATGAGCACTGCAGATGCTGTGGCAATAAACGTATATGGTGGCACAATCACTTCATCGCCGGCTTTAACACCGGCAGCTTTTAATGCCACCCAAAGCGCTGTGGTTCCAGAACTGGTGCTGATGCAGAATTTTGCATCATGAAAATCAGCAAACCTTTCTTCAAATCTACTGATTGCTTTACTGCCAACTCCCCATCCTTCATTCTCCAGGGTGGATATAATTGCATCCTTCAGTTCAGATGTTGGGCGGGGCCATTCCGGGAATGGTTTGGTCCGTACAGGATCACCGCCGTGTATTGCGAGTTTTGACATGATATTAACTTTTTATCCTTTAATCGTGAGGAACAATATTACTTCAATAATAAAATGAGAACCAATAACCCTTTATTATCAGACCACTTTTCAGATGCCCACGCCATATTGTCATACGTGAATGCCATATAGACACTCCAATCTGTAAAATAGACAAAACATAAATCTTGGCATGAAGATTGAGTTGTATTGAGTGAAATATTTTTAAAACAATAAACAAAAGGAGTCAACAATGACTTTAGTAAAATGGACACCCACGCGATCAATCACAACCGATTTCGATCGAATGCTTAACAGTATCTTTAATGATGGCTGGAATGACATGCCCTCATATAAACCCAACACAATCGCTGTTGATGTTAATGAAAACGATAAAGCATTCATTATGACAGCAGATTTCCCGGGATTTGATAAAAAGGATGTGAGTTTAAAAGTAGAAGAAAGTGTATTAACACTTAGTGCAAATCGTGATTCTGATATTGAATCTAATGATGGTTCTTATAGAATTCGCGAACGCAGAACCGGATCTTTTAGCCGGAGTTTCAACTTACCGGAAAATGTATTGGTGGAGAATATTAATGCCAAATTCAAAAATGGATCATTAACGATTACGATTCCAAAAGCAGAAGAAGTAAAACCAGACATTCATCAAATCAAGATAGGTTAAATACAAAAAGTAGGGGAAGCATTATTGCTTCCCCTACCATATTTATACCAAGTCAACTAACCCCTGAAGGATTCTCTTTACAGAGTCTTCATTCAGGGGTTTTTCTTTTGTAATAGAAATAGTGCGAGCCAAAACATTCGTCCCCATATATTCTAACTGACTGCGAAAAGCAGTCAGAAATCGATCTCCATCGCCATCGCTATGAGTACCGATAACTGCAAATTTTCCATTAAATGCATCCCGCCAATTTTTGGATTTGACGGAAATCCATGCAATAGCATTCGATAGAACCGGCGGCACACTCCCATTGTATTCCGGCGCACAAAAAATAAACCCAGAAGCATGTTTCATCTTCTCTATTATTTCTTCTACAACTCCTGATTCAATCTCCGCTTCATCACTGTATAATGGCAAATTCAATTTGTCTAATACCACAAGACCGCTATCTGTTCCCATTGCTGTCAACAATGCCTGGAGCTCATTCGCCAGTTCCAAATTTTTATCCGAAGTAGCAGAGATTATTAAAATTTTAGACATTAAACAACAACACCTCCATCCACATTCAAGACCGTACCACTGATATAGGATGCTTCATCACTGGCGAGAAAACAATAGGCATTGGCCACATCTTCCGGATCACCCCACCGTTTAACCGGCACCTTTTCCCCCATCATTTTAATTATTTTTTCCGGCATTTGTGCGGTCATTTCTGTGGTAATAAATCCCGGAGCGATCGCATTGACCCGGATACCATCCTTGCCCAATTCACGTGCCCATACTTTTGTCATTCCAATTACACCCGCTTTCGTTGCCACATAATTCGTTTGACCATAATTACCATTATGAGCCACCACAGAAGATGCATTCAAAATTACGCCGCTCCCCTGCTCTTTCATAATAGTTGCAGCACCGCGCCCGCAAAGGTATACGCCTTTTAAATTGACATTAATAACTGCGTCAAATTGGTCTTCCTCCATTTTCACCAAGGTACCATCCATAAGAATACCTGCATTATTCACCAAAACATCCACACAACCATATTCCGTCATTACCTTTTCAAAAAGTGAATTCACACTGGATTTGTCTGCCACATTTGTTTGGATAAAAAAACCACCCACATCATCGGCTGCTTTCTGGCCGGTTTTTTCATCAAACTCTGCGATCACCACCTTTGCACCTTCTTCTGCAAATTTAACAGCAGTGGCATATCCAATCCCGCGCCCGGCTCCCGTGATGATACAAATTTTTCCATCCAATAAGTTCATTACCATAACTCCAATTTAATTAGGTTAATTTCGGAACTTAAAATTACCCACTGGAATTGATTTAATGAAAGAAAACACATGATTTTAGAAAATATTTTAGGCGCCATTGGAAACACACCTGTTGTGAAACTGAATTCTATCGGCAAGGATTTGAATTGTGAACTATATGCCAAATGCGAATTTTTTAACGCTGGTGGATCTTTGAAGGACCGTATTGGCCTCCGAATGATAGAAAATGCGGAAAAATCAGGTAGAATTAAACCAGGCGATACATTGATCGAACCAACGTCTGGAAACACTGGCATTGGCCTGTCCCTAGCTGCAGCAGTTAAAGGCTATCGAATGATCATTGTTATGCCTGAAAAAATGAGTATGGAAAAGGAAGTAACACTTCGAGCTTTGGGAGCTGAAATTATTCGCACACCTTCCGAAGCAGGCCATGATGATCCCGAAGGATTATTTGAAGTTTCAAAACGGTTAAAAGAAGAGACACCCAATGCCCATATTTTGGATCAATATGAAAATCCTGATAACCCCGACGCCCATTATGAAGGAACGGCGGAAGAAATCTGGGATGATTTTGGGGCAGACTTAGATATGGTTGTCATTGGTGTGGGCACCGGGGGAACCATTACGGGAATTGCTAAAAAACTGAAAGAAAAGAATCCACATATTCAAATTGTGGGAGCTGACCCCTATGGATCAATCCTAGGCGGTGGCGATGAAGTATATCCCTATCAGGTTGAAGGTATTGGTTATGACTTTTTCCCTGATGTTTTAGATAATTCTCTGGTAGATCAATATGTAAAGATCAATGACCAGGATTCCTTCGATGTGGCCCGACGGCTAATCAAAGAAGAAGGCTTACTATGCGGTGGTTCCAGCGGTACCGTAGTCTGGGCGGCACTTCAGGCCGCTCGAACACTTGAAGCGAATCAAAAATGTTTAGTCATCCTTGCTGATGGTATCAGGAATTATCTTGGAAAATTCGTATCCGATGTGTGGATGAAGGAAAATGGATTTAATATTTCACAGCTTTGAAGGATTGATCGGCGTCCTCTACTTATTTTTATTCGCCAATTCCACAATCGCCTCAGCGATTAATTTTGGAAATCCTAAATCCTCCTGTATTTGTTCCGGTTTTAACTTCGCGATGGTTTTCATATCCTGATATTCGGTTAACAATTTCTTAACTCGTTTCTCGCCCATTCCCGGCAATTCATGAAATATGGATTTTGTAACAGAATCTGTTCGTTTTTGTTTTTGGTACGTAATGGCGAAACGGTGTGCTTCATCCCGGATTCGTCGCAATAAGATCAATCCCGGACTTTGTTTATGAATGGATTGGGCATCAGACTGTCCCGGTACGAATACTTCTTCAAGGCGTTTCGCCAACCCAATTATGGGTAAATAGTCCAAACCCAGTTCACGAAGTGCCGAGACTGCCATGCTCAACTGTCCTTTACCCCCATCAATCAGAATTAAATCAGGAAGTCCCGTACCCTCTTCTTTCACTCTTTTATAGCGCCGAAATACAATTTCCCGCATAGAAGCATAATCGTCGATTCCCTCCACCGTTTTGACTTTGAATTTTCGGTATTCACCTTTTCTAGGTTTTCCATCGATATAACACACCATGGATGCCACCGTATTCGTGCCACCCAGATGGGAAATATCAAATGCTTCAATCCGTCGTGGTGGCGCTTTCATTTGCAGATCATCCTGAAGTTGGCTAATCATTTTTGGGACCAACTCCCGACGCTTCTTCCGATTAATCATCCATTCGCCCAACAACAGTTTCGCATTCTGAAACGCCAAACGCACTTCCTTTGCTTTTTCACCTTTCTGGGGAATATGAAAATGGATCGCCCCATTTCGTTTTTCTTTGAGCCAAGCAACCAACTGATCTTGGTTTTCTGGCACAAGGGGCAGAGATATGTCCTTTGGTACAAAATCAGTTTCTAAATAAAAACGAGACACGATGGTTTTCATAATAATAGCATCTGTTTCATCAAGATTCCGAAGGGACATTTTCTCACGACTGGTGATTCTACCATTTCTAATGCGTACGATAACAGCAATACCATAATCCTCTTCTTTCGCTAAGGCAAAAACATCCCGATCTTCAAAGTCCGCAGATACTTTTCTCTGTCGATCTTTAAATCTCCCAATGGCATGAAGTTGATCCCGGTACATCCCTGCATCTTCAAAACGCATTTCTTTTGATGCCTTCTCCATATGATCTTGGATATACGTTTCCGTCTCCTTTGTTCGTCCATGCAAAAACTGGATCACCTGTTTTATCATTTCATTATAATCGTTTTCGGACTCCATTCCCTCGCAGGGACCCTTACATTTTTTAATATGATAATCCAGGCAAAGGCTCACCTTATTCGCGGCAATGGATTCATCGTTAATTAAATAATCACAACTCCGAACCGGAAATATTTTATGGACGGCTTTTAACGACCGTCGCAGGTGCATCACATCTGTATATGGACCAAAATATTTGGATCCATCTCGTATAATATTTCGAGTGATAAAAACCCGAGGATAGGGTTCTTTGGTAATGCGTATATAGGGGAAAGATTTATCATCCTTAAGACTCACATTATAATGGGGCTGATGTTTCTTAATCAAATTCGCTTCCGTCAAGAGCGCTTCCACTTCACTGCGAACCACGAGCCATTCCACATCAGTAATCCGTTTAATCATGGATATATTTTTGGCCGATTGATGTTTACTTTGTTGAAAATAAGATCGAACCCGATTCCTTAATTGTTTGGCTTTTCCAATATAAATGATCTCTCCGGATTCGTCTTTGAAAAAGTAAACACCGGGCTTGGTGGGGATTTGTTTAATTTTATTTTTCATCATTTTAGAGATTCTTTGAATCTGAATCTTGATGGAATTTATCCATGTTCTCATTATAAACTAAATTATCGTTTCAACTTCTCTCCATTAGATTTAGAATATATATTTATTGAATGTGAAAATAATACCCACGTGTAATATATTCGCGCCCTTATTTGAGGATTATTCGATTCGATTCATTAACGGATCAACACATTTTTATACCCATAAATTCGGAGTTTTTAGTGATCTCAACTGCAAATATTTCAATCCAATTTGGCGAAAAACCATTATTTGAAAATATATCCATCACATTTGGCAAAGGAAACCGATATGGACTTATCGGAGCAAATGGTTCCGGTAAATCAACATTGATGAAGATTCTCTCCGGTGAGCAAGATGCAACAACCGGCAATGTGACTATCGATAAAAATGATCGGGTTGGGAAATTGAACCAAGATCAATTTGCTTATGAAGAAATGACGGTTATTGATTGTGTTATAATGGGCCATGGCAAATTATGGGAAATTAAACAGGAACGAGAACGTATCTATGCCCTTCCGGAGATGAGTGAAGAAGATGGGATGAGAGTGGGTGATTTAGAAATGGAATTCGCCGAAATGGATGGATACACCGCCGAATCCCGCGCTGGGGATTTACTATTAGGTGTAGGAATTCCCTTAGAACAACATGAAGGCCTTATGAGTGCTATCGCACCCGGCTGGAAGTTGCGTGTTCTACTTGCCCAGGCACTATTTGCTGATCCAGATATTTTGCTTTTAGATGAGCCCACCAATAACTTAGATATCAATACTATTCGCTGGTTAGAGACTATTTTAACACGAAGAAACAGCACCATGATTATTATTTCTCATGATCGCCATTTTCTCAATAGTGTTTGTACCCATATGGCGGATTTGGACTATGGTGATCTTCGCATTTACCCCGGGAATTATGACGACTTTATGACCGCATCTACCATGGCACGTGAGAGATTGGTCCAAGACAATGCAAAGAAAAAAGCGCAAATCGCTGAACTCCAATCATTTGTTAAACGATTTTCTGCCAACGCCTCTAAAGCAAAACAAGCCACATCCCGTGCAAATCAAATTACCAAAATCAAATTAGATGATATTAAAAATTCCAGTCGCGTCTATCCTTTCATTCGATTTAACCAAGAAAAAAAACTATTCAATACCGCATTAGAGGTAAAAGACTTTACCAAAGGATACGATAACATATCCCTTTTCAAACAATTTAACTTATTAATTGAGACAGGCGAACGTGTGGCTATTATCGGACCGAATGGAATTGGGAAAACTACATTATTGGAATGTCTGGTCAATAGCCTTACGCCCGATAGTGGCGATATAAAGTGGTCAGACAATGCTAAAATTGGTTACTTCGCCCAAAACCATAGTTCAGACTTCGATTCCAATATGTCTCTGATTGACTGGATGAGTCAATGGAAAAACGATGAAGATGACATGCAGGTCATTCGAGGAACCTTAGGACGATTGTTATTTTCTCAAAATGATATTAATAAACCGGTGAATGTGATTTCCGGTGGTGAACAAAGGCGTATGTTATTTGGAAAGCTAATTCTTCAAAGGCCTAATGTAATCATCATGGATGAGCCCACAAATCACTTGGATATGGAATCCATAGAATCTCTGAATGCTGCATTAGATAGTTATCCTGGTACACTCATTTTTGTGAGCCACGATCGAGAGTTTGTCTCCACATTGGCCACGCGGATTATCGAGATTATGCCGGATAAAGTTTTGGAATATAATAGCAATTACAATAGCTACCTTCATAGTCGTGGTGTGGAATAATATATAGATTAACAATCATCAGTCCTTCTTCATTTTTTAAGAAGTAAACACCCGGGTGGATCGGCACAAAAAAATAATATATAAAACGGAATTTTTCTTAAAGAGTAATTGTTTTTTACTTATTTTCCATTGATGAATCATTCAGTAAAAACCGCAAGTATAACACTCTTCTTTATTTCCACCCTGTTTTCAGGCAATATTGAAAAAGACCTCCAAACCCAATTTATTTTAGCCGAACCGGGAGACACAATTACGATTCCAAAAGGTGTGCATCACATCAGAGGTACACTCTCCATTGAAGGTAAAGATAAAAATATTGTATTAGAAAAATTCACAGTTCAAGATTCCAAGGGGGATGCCATTAAAGCCCAATATGTGGATGGTATTGTATTTCGTTCCGTCAAAACAGAATGGACCGGTGGCCCAAAAGAAACCAATAGTGCGTACGGACTCTATCCTGTTCAATGCACAAATGTACTCATCGAATTTTCAGTGGCTATTGGCGCCTCCGATGCAGGGATTATTTGAACTAGTGGTGTTAGAAAATCATATGAGAATCTGGTTTTTGACATTTTTCTCAGTTTCATGTCTGGTTGCGCAGTCCACCGCGGATATCCAGTTCCAAAAGTTGGCCGAACAATACCTGGATGAATTTCCCGCATTAGGTCCCGTAGGAGCAACTTCACTCGGTGATCACCGTTTTGACCATTTAGTAAACCAGGTTAGCTCCGAAGCCCGAGCCAAATCGTTAGACTATAATAAAAAATATTTACAAGGACTCCAGAGAATTCCTTTCGAGGAACTTTCCCGGGCGCATCAAGTGGATGTTAAACTATTGGAAAATCGACTACAATCAGGAATCTGGCGAACTGAAGTCTTGCGCGAGTGGGAATGGAACCCTTTGCAGTATACGAGCTTAGCTGGAGGTTCCGTTTATACATTAATGGCCCGGGAATTTGCACCCATTGAAGAACGGTTGATCAATGTAACCATGCGTCTGGAGCAATTTCCAAGAATGTATGACCAGGTAAGAAAAACTATTGTTCCAGAAAAAGTACCCAAAATCCATGCTGAAACTGCCGTTAAACAGAATAAAGGGGTACTTTCAATATTGGATAATTTGGTTATTCCTCAACTGGGTGAATTAAAGCGGAAAGACCGTAACCGCTTGAAAAAAGCCATTGAACTGGCTAGGGAAGAAAATGGAAAACATCAGCAATGGTTAGAGGAAGTGGTTTTGCCAAAGGCCAGCGGAGAATTCCGAATCGGTCCGGAATTATATGAAAAGAAATTAGCATTTACACTGCAAACACCGCTGACAAATGAACAAATCCTGGATAAGGCAAAATCTGAACTGGCCAAAACCCGCAATGAAATGTATGAGATCGCAAAGGGTGTATATAAGGATCTTCATCCCTTTACTGAATTCCCCGTAACATCTTCAGATGCGTATAAACAGACCATTATAAGAGCAGCTCTGGAGGAAGCCTACCGAGATATTCCGGACAAGGATGGCATTATTGATTTTGCCCGGTCATCCATAAAAATTGCCGAGGAATTCGTCAAAAAAGCAGAAATATTGACGCTACCACCAGACCCGGTGGAAATTATTGTAATGCCGGAATTTCGCCGCGGTGTCACATTGGCCTATTGCGATTCACCTGGACCCTTGGAAACAGGGTTGAAAACATTTTATGCCGTATCACCATTACCAGAAGAATGGACGGATGACCAGGTCCATTCATACTTGAGAGAATATAACATGCGCTCTGTTCATAATTTAACAATACATGAAGCCATGCCAGGTCATTTTGTTCAGATTGCCCATTCCAATCGATATCATTCTACGATAAGGGCAGTGTTGTCTTCCGGTGTATTTATTGAAGGCTGGGCTGTATACATCGAAAGAGTTTTCATGGAAGAAGGGTTTTTGAACCATGATCCGCTCATGAAGCTGATAATTTTGAAATGGTACCTGCGGGCGATCGCTAATGCCATGATTGATCAGATGATCCATGCGGGTGATATGACATATGAGGAAGCCATGAAATTGATGATTGAAGATACATTTCAGGAGGAACGGGAAGCGGCGGCCAAATGGATTCGTGCCCAACTGACCTCAGCCCAACTTTCAACCTATTTCGTCGGATTTTTGGAACATTATGCACTAAGGCAGGAGGTGGAAAAAATTCGGGGAGAAGATTTTATATTGAAAAATTACCATGACGAGGAGCTCTCATTCGGATCACCACCTGTGAGATATGTACGTGCCCTTATCTTAGATCTGCCTATCCAATGATAAAGGCGCCACATGGTCCGGCGTGCCAATCATTAAAAATTCTAATCAACTGAATGCCCGCCCCGTCTTCCCCATGGATATAATGGTAAAAAAGATCATGTTTTATGGATAACAGGTAATTATATTCACTATACAAATTGCAATACTGCTATTAGGATGCATTTTTAGGATTAAGACCGCAGGAAAACACTCAATGAAAAATATACAAAAACTTTTTCTCTTCCTTATTTTCCCAACAATTCTTTTTGCCAATATCGAAAAAGAACTCCAGACCCAATTCATTTTGGCCGCGCCCGGTGACACCATTATCATTCCGGAAGGAATTCACCAAATCCGTGGCACACTCTCTATCGAAGGAAAAGAAAACCTTGTGATTCGTGGCATGGGTATGAATCGGTCTATTCTATCCTTTTCTGATCAGGATATAGGCGCCCAGGGCATCAGCATTACCAACTGCAAAAATATTATCCTGGAAAAATTCACCGTACAAAATTCCAAAGGGGATGCCATTAAAGCCCAATATGTGGATGGTATCGTATTTCGTGCCGTCAAAACAGAATGGACCGGTGGCCCAAAAAAAACCAATGGCGCGTACGGAATCTATCCTGTTCAATGCACAAATGTGCTTATCGAATTTTCAGTGGCTATTGGCGCCTCCGATGCAGGGATTTATGTGGGACAATCAAATGATATTATTGTCCGGCATTCTACAGCATATCATAACGTGGCTGGCATTGAAATTGAAAATTCATTCGATGCGATGGTTTATGCTAATTATACTTATGAAAATACGGGAGGCATTCTCGTTTTTGACTTACCCGATTTGGTCCAGAAAAAAGGCGGGAATGTTCACGTTTATCACAATATTGTGCAAAACAATAATTTAGACAACTTTGCTCCGCCAGGAAATATTGTGGGTAAAGTACTACCAGGTACCGGTATTATGATTCTTGCCGCTAACAATGTGCACATCTATGAGAATACCATTCAAAATAACAAAAGTATTGGTACCGGTATTGTGAGCTATTTTATCACTGAAGAGACCATCAATGACAGTCTTTATAACCCCTACACTGCTGATATTCATGTCTATAATAATGTATATGAACGTGAAGTTGGATTTCCCACCCTGGATTATGAGATTGGCCAACTCATGGCGATTAAATATGGCCGTAATACACCGGATATTATTTATGACGGCATGCAAGATCCAGACGTGGCAGAAGGATTGTGTATTCAAAATAACTTAAATGCGGAATTTACTAATCTGGATATTGAACATAATTTTGAAAAATGGTATTCCCCATTCATATCTAATTTTTCTGAAGATATGTCAAACCACAATTGCGGCGTTCCCCACCTTTCTACATTAAAATAATGAATACGATTTTGGGGAAATCTTCCATAGGATTCATTCTCCTTTTATCCATTACGCTAGGGGAGAATCCCCTCAAATACGCCAAACCAAAATTATCTGATTATGGATTTTTTATCGGCAATATGGCTGATCATATTCCCCGTGATGGTGTTCTGCCCTATGATGTTTCCGCTCAGCTATTTTCTGATTATGCCCTGAAATCCAGATTTATCGTTTTACCAAATGATGAACAATTGTCCTATAAACTAGATGGATCGTTTGACTTCCCTCGTGAATCAATTTTAATAAAAACATTTTACTATCCGGAGGATTTTCGAAAGCCAAAAGACAATATTCGGCTTATGGAAACACGCCTTTTGATTCATACTCCTGAGGGTTGGATGGGCTTTCCTTATGTGTGGAACGAAGAACAAACAGAAGCTATCTTGGAGATTGCCGGCGAAAGAATGGATGCTTCCTTCATTGATCAAAATGGTGGGAAAACCAAATTTGAATATGTAGTCCCCAATTTCAACCAGTGCAAAGGATGTCATGTGAACCAAAACCGCATGATACCCATTGGACATAAAGTACGCTTACTGAATCATGAGTTTGATTATAATGATGGCAAAATGAACCAATTAAAAAAATGGTCTATGCTGGATATGATACATGGATTGCCCAAATTATCAACCCTGCCTCATACTCCTGATTATGATGATCCAACTGATGGCTCCGAGAATGAACGGGCCCGGGCGTGGATAGACATCAATTGCGCCCATTGTCACCGGTTAGGTTCCCCGGGAGAAACTTCCGGATTATTTTTGAATATTGAAGAAACAGATCCGACCAAATTGGGTATAATGAAACCGCCTGTGGCCGCCGGCCGTGGTGCAGGGGACCGGTTACATACCATTGTCCCCGGCGAACCAGAGAAATCAATTATGATTTATCGAATGGAATCCACTGATCCGGGAATAATGATGCCGGAATTGGGACGGAAATTAGTCCATAAAGAAGGAGTTGAGTTGGTGCGCAAATGGATAAAAGAAATGAAATAAGCCGCTTTTGAGTAAAGGCTTATCAATCTAATTCATCCACCTTTTCATAATCGGATGAAATTTTGAAATCAGCCATATTAAAAGGTACTTCTCGAATTGATTTTAATTCCCACACCATTTTAAATCCATTATCGTCATCCGTCATCTCCATCGTATATTTTACCATGCGCCCGGGCACGGACTCAAATTCCTGTTCTGCCTGTTTTAACATTCTTTCAGAAAAACTGCGGGGATTATTCTGTTTTTGTCCACCATATGATGCCACCAAATCCGCTTCAACTTCAGACACAAACTGTAATAATGTCGTATCTGTAGTGAACCATTCTTCAACTAGAATTATTCCGTTCTTACCTTTGATCTTTGTGGTCACTTTACGCGCGTCAAAACCGGGCATCCTTTCCAATAATTTAGAAATAGTGCGATCGAATTCGGCTTTTTCCTCTTCTTCATCCGAATTGTCATTTCCCCGCCCTCCTCCAGAGCCGCCCCCCATATTCATTCTACCTGTCGTGGCTTTCAACGTCGGGATCCCATCATTTACACGGATGGTATCAAATGTCTCCATGGCATATTCTTCATCTTTGGCGTTATAAACGATCCGGGATTCGCTTTTGCCATTCAGAATGCTCCCCAGCAATTTATTACCGCCCATAGCTAAGCGGATTAAAAACCGGTCCACTTCAATGGATGCTTCCTGGCGAAACAGCCCATCCGCGGCATATTTGGAAGTCGTGGTGGTCACTTCCCCTACATAAGGCGCATCTATGAACATGACCTCTTTGACCACGACTTGGGTCTGGGCCGATAATGATATCACCAAAGTAATATAAAAAATATATCGAAAATTCATTCGCGGTTTACCATGGTAATTGATTCAAATCCACATTTCCCCCGGATAGTATCAAACCAACTCTCTTATTCGAAAGCATATCCTTATTTTTTAATAATGCACCGAGGGTTATTGCACTGGATGGCTCAACGATGATCTTCATCCGCTCCCAAATCATTTTCATTGCTTCAATGATTTCTTCCTCGGTGACCCTGATGATGCCGTCCACATGTTTTTGAATGATGGGAAATGTGATAGTGCCAATCTGGGCCCGCAGTCCGTCACAAATCGTATCAATGGTCACGTTAGCCACAATCTTCCCTTTCTCTAGGGATCGGTAGGCATCGTCCGCTTCAGAGGGCTCTGCACCAAAAACAAGTATATCAGAATTTATTCCCTTAGCCGAGAGCAATGTACCTCCCAATAAACCGCCACCACTGACGGGACAAACAATCATATCCAGATTGGGCTCGTCTTCCATTAACTCCTTGGCACATGTTCCCTGCCCGGCCACAATGCGCTCATCATTGTACGGATGAACAACAATGGCACCGGTTTGTTCAACAAGGTCTGCCAATACACTTTCTCGAGAAGATTGTTCCGGTTCACACCACACCACTTCGCCCCCATTTCGCTCAACATTGTTAACTTTAATCTTCGGTGTATTGTTGGGCATTACCACTTTGGTTTTTCCCCCTCTTCTTGTCACGGCCATAGACAATGCTGCACCATGATTCCCGGAGGATGTGGTTGCCACACCTTTCTCTATTTCTGCTTGAGAAAGCTGTTCCACCGTATTGGTGGCACCGCGGATTTTAAATGCGCCTACTTTTTGGAAATTTTCACATTTAAAATAGAGACTGGCTCCACTCAATTCATTCAAGCTTTTGTTGGTTAAAATGGGTGTCCGATGAATAAAAGAACGGATGCGATCATGGGCTAATTCAATTTCTTTCAGCGTAACCATGGTTGAATATAAATTTGGGTTGAATAAAAAACATATTCTTTAAGGAATAAAATGAATAAGCATTCAAACCAGCATATGACCACCGATGAATTTCGGACACAAGGCAAAAAAGTTATCGACTGGATTGCCGATTATTATGATCAAATTGAACAATATCCTGTCCTTTCTCAGGTAAAGCCGGGAGAAATTCGTTCAAATCTTCCCCAATCTGCTCCCATAAAAGGGCGAGATTACGGAGATATTTTATCTGATATGGATAAAATGATGCCCGGTATTACCCATTGGCAATCACCCAATTTTCATGCATTCTTCCCTTGTGCCACCAGTGGTCCCGCCATTCTTGGGGATCTTATTTCTACGGGTTTGGGCATTAATGGCATGAATTGGGTCACCAGCCCTGCTTGCACCGAAGTAGAAACCCATGTATTAGATTGGCTTGTGGATATGATGGACTTACCGAATAAATTTAAATCCACTTCTACCGGCGGAGGCGTTTTGCAGGATACGGCATCCAGCTCCAGCCTCGTGGCATTAATTGCGGCGCGAGAAAAGACATCCAATGGACAAACAAATAAAAACGGTGGTAATCAGCGATTAACAGCCTACAGTTCTTCTCAGGCACACTCATCCATAGAAAAGGCCGTAAAAATAGCAGGAATGGGTAAAGACAGCCTTCGTCTGATAAAGGTGGATGACTCTTTTGCCATGAATCCAAAACACTTGAGAGAATCAATTGAAACGGATATTTCCAATGGGCTCACCCCCGCATTTGTATGTGCAACCGTTGGCACCACATCCAGCACCGCATTGGATCCCATTGAAGATATCGGAAAAATTTGTCAAGAATTCAACATTTGGCTCCACGTAGATGCAGCCTTAGCCGGACCAGCCGCTTTATGTCCCGAATTTCGTTTTATCCACGACGGATTGGAATATGCAGACAGTTACATATTTAATCCCCACAAATGGATGCTCACCAATTTTGACTGCAGTGTTTTTTATGTAGCCAATAGAAAAGTATTAATTGATTCTTTATCCATTTTACCGGAGTACTTGAAGAACAAAGATACTGATTCTGAGACGGTAATTGACTATCGTGATTGGGGAATTCCACTCGGTCGACGGTTTCGTGCACTGAAATTGTGGCATGTAATTAATTATTATGGTGTGGAAGGATTGCAGAAATTTATTCGAGGACATGTGGAAAATACGCAAAAATTGAAATCATGGATCGAAGCAGATGACCGGTTTGAGATTGTGGCTCCGGTTCCCCTAAACCTCATTTGTTTTCGTCATAAAAACGGGAATAATCTTAACGAAAGATTAATCAACACGCTCAATAGAAGCGGAAAAATGTATCTCACACATACCCGATTGAATGATCAATTTATTATTCGCTTTTCTGTGGGGCAAACCACCACCACGTTAAATCATTTAAAGAAAAGTTGGGATTATATATTAGATACTGTAAATGAGATGGAAAAAGTTTAAGACTTTTCGGCCAGTTCTACCAAGACACCACCCGTACTTTTCGGGTGAATAAAGACCACTTTATACCCTTCTGCACCGATGGTTGGTTCATTCGATAATACTTGGATATTAAACTCTTTAAGTTCTTTTATTGCTGTAGTTATATTATCTACTTCAAAACATACATGATGTATTCCCGCGCCCCGATTTTCCAAGAATTTACCGATAGGTGAATCCTCACCCATGGCTTCTAAAAGTTCAACTTTGCCACGCCCTGTATCATATATATCAGTCATCACCCCTTGGTTCTCCACCGCTTCCGTCCCACGATGGGGGAAATTAAGTATGTGTTTCCAGAACGGTGCATCCTTGTCAATGCTATTCACCGCAATTCCAATATGTTCTATGCCCAGTATTTTCATATTACTTTAAATGATTCTGATCGGAATTTAATGAAACGCCCAAGCCATTCCCTTGGGGTAAAACCAATTTTCCATTTTCAACTAAAACGCCCTTATACGGATCGTTATTAATAAGGAGGTTTCCATCCAAATCGGCATAATCTACTAAAGGTGACAAATGGGCTCCAGCCGTAATACCAACAGATGATTCAATCATACATCCAAGCATAATACTCATATCCCTTTCCCGTGCCATTGTAACCATCTTCTGTGCTTCGAATAGATTCCCACACTTCATCAGTTTAATATTGATCCCATCAAAAATACCGTGTATTCCGGGTATATCGCTGGAATTCAGACTATTTTCATCCGCAACCAGGGGAAGTGGCGATTCTTTCCTTAAGGCAGCCGTATCCTTTAAATTTGTAGATTTAAACGGCTGCTCAACAAACTCCACATTTCTCTCCGATAGCCAACGGCACATCTTTATCCCCGTTTCCAGGTCCCAACCTTCATTCGCATCTACACGGATTAATGTATCTGTTTCCGCCCGGATTGCATTCATAATAGCCTTATCCTCTTTCTCACCCATCCCCAATTTTATTTTTAGAATATGATAAGGCGATGCTTCAGCAACTTTCTCAGGGATGAGATCCATATCTCCTATTGAAATGGTAAAGGATGTTTTGGGTGTTTTGTCTGGATTCGCACCAAAATATTGATAAAGCGTGATTCCCTCTTTCTGACACCACCAATCCAAAATCGCCATAGACAAAGCCACTTCTAAAGACTTAATCCCTTTAGATTGTGGCAGAACAACATTTGAAAATTCAACTGGGTCATTCATGGTGTCCGGCAAAGAAATACCCTCTTCAAGTATCTTTGTTATTCCTTCTATAAATTCATTATACCGAGCAGAAGGCGCTGCTTCTCCACGACCCACAATCCCCTCTCCTTCGAGATACACATAAACAATGTCATAATAATCGTGAGAGCTTCTGGAAATTCCAAATGGATGGGTACAATTAATTCTAAATGTGGTAAAAGATAATTTCATCATTTAATTTGGTGCGCCAGCACTGCCCTCCCAATCGGGATCTGCCACGCCAATCCACTCTCCTGTTTTATTATTCTTAATTATTGCATGAACACGACCGAATTTTCCTTTTTGTTTTTGGATGGTTACAGCATGCCCCATTTCGGTATAATATATACTATCAGCGCTTGTCCATCCATCCACACCCGTCCATTCCAAATCAATACCCTCTTTTTGTGGATAGACTCTCGGGAGTACCATGGCCTTTTCCAAAGAATGATCCTGGTCAATAACCCGACTAATAACCGCTACAATTGCAGATGGAATTCTGGCACCACCCGCCGCCCCCAATGCTAAAATGGGTGAACCATCTTTTGATACAATTATGGGTGAAATATGGGATGCAGCTCTTTGACCGGGTTTTACTTCCCCCAAATATCCCCCCAATGTTTGAGCATAGACAAATCCCAATCCCGGTGTAACAACTTTCGATCCCATGATCGTACCTACCGTTTGGGTAAGGGAAACAACCATTCCATTTTTATCCACCACCGTTAAGTGTGTTGTATGCCCCATGGGTGCCGTAAAAGATTCAGGTAAATCATCCCAATCTACAAATGCTTGTTCATTATGTATTTCAGCCGCTCGCTTTTCTGCCCATTTTTTAGATGTGAGTTTTTCGGCATCCAATAACGATTTTTGATTTTTTCGATCTAAATAAGCGGATTCAATGGCGTGATAAACCGCCTCTCCCCAATCCAAATTATTTGTTAAATCATCAGATAAGGACTCAAGTATATGTAAAGCCTCAATGGTTATGGCACCAAAGGAAGGCATCCAAAGTGCCGAAAGATTATACCCGCGATATGAGCCTGTTACAATGTGAGAAACTTCAGCCTCATATTCGGCCAACGCTTTCATACTAAGCACACCGCCATTAGCTTGATTATCTGCCACAATTTTTTCTGCAATCCATCCAGAATAAAAGACATCAGGACCATTATCTGCAATTGCTTGCAATACATTCGCCAAGTCTTTTTGTACAAACCATTGTCCTGGCACCATGGGAGAACCATCCGTTTGGAGAAAATGCTGCCGCGTCCCTTCGAATTCGTTTAATTGTTTATTCACCATGGATTGACGAATCGCTTCTCCAGCAATGAGCGCATGGCCTTTATCTGCAATCTCAATGGCTGGATTCATAACAAATTTCAGCGCTAATGAACCAAAATCTGCTTGTGCTTTTGTTAATCCTTTTACCACGCCCGGAATACCAATACTGGGATACCCATAGCGTTTTTTGGGTGCATTTTCATAATCGTAATCGTGGGGTGCTGCCGTGGTACCGTCAATCCCATGGTACCCTGTTTCTGGAGAATAAATTAATATTTGGTTTCGGCCACCAATACCATTCATGGATGGTTCAACAACGGATAGTGTAAATGCTGCAGCCACTGCCGCATCAACTGCATTCCCTCCCTTCGCCAAAATATCCACACCTGCTTTGGTTGCCAATGGATGCCCCGTAACGACCATACCATTTTTAGAATGGTGTACTTTTTGTGATGATTCAAAATAAACACCACCATTAGATGGACCCGATGAGGAACATCCAACAAAAATTAGTACTAATATGGTACAATATCGTTTCATCATATCAACTCCTTTTCGATTGCATCCATAAAATTCATGTCCCCAAATCTAATTAAATCTGTTGTGGCAATCCCATTTTCTTTTTCTGTTTTCTCAATCTCGGACGTCGCTTCTTCATCAGATAATTTGAATGTCAGTAAATTAATACCCAAGAATTTTGAATCTCTAAAATTCTGCATTAAATCTATATGAAGCTTCATGACTTGCTTCATAGAAGATATTGGAAAATCGGTTACATCCTCCTCTCGGCCTGGATCATGTGTCATTACCATATAATCTGGCATGGCTCCATGGAGCAATCCCAATGTAACACCGGCGTAATACTGATTGGTCAAAGACCCTTGTCCCTCCACAATCACCAATTCAGTGTCATCTGGACATTGATCAATAACATGCTCTATTTCCCCCGCCATAAAATCAGCCGTAACTGCATCAATGGGTACGCCGGAACCATTGAGCAATATTCCAGTTTGGCCTGTTCCAATAAATTCTACTTTTCGTCCACGCTCTTTTAACCGTTGCGTAATTTCCCAGCCTGTCGTCATTTTGCCTGTATCACAATCGGTACCCACAATGAGCAACACAGGAATGGTTCGATTCTGCCATGACCCCTTTGGAAAATTCGGCGGTTTTGGTGGCCGTCTCAAATCAGTTAATGTTACATTGTATTCTTTCGCCAAATTGGCTAATTCAGGATCATCATTAAGAAACTCATGCATTCCACTAATAATGTTGCATCCAGATGCGATAGCAACCTTCACTTCTTTTCTATATTCATCGCTGATAAATCCACCCTGAGATGCATTCCCAAGCACCAATGTATCTGGTTTGAACCTTTGACATGCCTCAAAATTTTCAACTACTGGAATATGGCCACCATATCCTAATTCTGATTCTGCAACTGTACCTGACTTTTCTCTATCAATAACGGCCACAACATCTTCAGGACGATAGCGAATAAGCATATTTCCTGTTTTATTCAATATATAGTTAAATGCGCGGTGGCATAAAATGACAATTCTTTTTTCTGTGTTATTCATATAATTATTTATTCGGTAATTTGATTTTATAATTTGGCAATGCGTTCTCAATTTTGCCACAATAATTTAGTAATAATTTAACAAAATGATAAATATTTTACACTTTATTTCTTTATCAAGATTAATACCGTTATGGTTCTTAACTATAATGGTTTCATGTACAGAGTCGCTTACGGAGCCTGAAGAGGAAATTATAAAAACGACGCCCCTGGTTCCTCAGGGAATAAGTAAATTTCAATTCGACAATTACCCGACATTATCAAACGCACCCTTAACTGTCCATACATACTTCTCCGACTCTACGATCAAAAATATTCCAATTGTGTTTATAATGCATGGAGCCAGTCGAAATGCTTCCGATTATTGTATCGATTGGGTCGAGCCGGCACGAAAACATAATTTCCTTATTGTATGTCCAGAAATTGATGTAAATCGATATCCTGGGTCTGCAGGATATAACTTGGGCGGGATGTATGATGGGAGCACATTATTAGATTCCACCCAATGGACATTCTCCTTTATTGAACCCATATTTCAATATTTAATAGAGAATGAGGTCTCTACTGTTGAAACCTATGGGATATATGGCCATTCCGCCGGATCTCAATTTGCCCACCGATTTGCTTTATTTACCCATCCAACGCATGCAAAAATATTTATCTCTGCCAATGCAGGATGGTACACCATGACTGATTTTAAAGAACCATTTCCATATGGTTTTCAAAACTCACCAATGACAGAAGAAAACATTAAAGGCAAATTCAAACTGGATTTAGTAATTCTCCTGGGAGAAAACGATACCGATCCCAATGCTTCTTCACTCAGAAAAACAGAAGAAGCCATGAGACAAGGAGATCATCGATTTGAAAGAGGTCATACATTTTATGATCGCGCCAAATCAATGGCCGATTCTATGAGCGTGGAATTTAAATGGAGATTGGAAACTGTTCCAAGCGTGGGCCATTCAAATTTCAATATGGCGCCAACGGCAGCAGAAATCTTAAATCAACGGTTAAATAACTAACGTTTTAAACTTCGTCTCAAATGTCGTTCGTAATAGATACCAACGGCAATACCCATGGCATGGGCGAATTTTGATCGGGTCGTCTGGTTCTCCCTAATTGTTGGCTTCGGTGCTTCAACCTGAATGGCACTAATGATTCCCCCGTCAACCGAACCATGTCTCCATGTAATATATCCACCGGTAAAATAACGTGATCCCGCTGGCCCTGGGTCATTAATACTGGGCACACATCCAAAACCAAGACTATCCAAAAGCGTACCCATGCTGGAATTTCCTCTCAATACGTCTATGAAAGAATAAGAAGAAGAATCCACTAACGATCTTATGCTGGTTTTATTTTTATAATAAGCTGAATTCAAGACATCATCTGATTGATCCAATTCAGCAACTTTCAACAAATATCCAAGCCATGATCTTAAGTCGTAAAACCCGTCTGGGTTTGCGCCGTGGCCATGCATATCAAAAATGAGACCAGACCCAAATTGTTGAGTCACTTGTGCTTTGGCTGTTTCAATATAATGGTGATATTCTTCCCAGGCCCTTAACGCATATTTTTCGCCTTGGGCTGCTTCTTCACTTTCCCTATTTGGGTCCAACTTTATTCGTTTTAAGTGACTAAGGATTACATGAGGTTTTCCACCAAACATCGCCGTTAAGGTATCCATAACTGTTTTGGTCAATTCATAAGTATTCGCATCCGTGATCGTAGTACCATAAGTACGGTCCGCAATTTCATCTGGCGTTTTCCATCCCCCATGAGGTGCGGAAAGAATAATAGGTATATTCCCTGCATGATACTCTATATAATTTTCCCGTCCATAATATATTGAATCAGCATGGTAGGGTCCATCGTGCCCTAAAGACGGAAAGGTATCGACCTTTGTTGTATCAATTGGGGGCTTAATTTCATCTGGATCATCCTTTGGCTCCTCACATCCTATCAGTACGGACAGCCATAAGACCCCTATGGTAATTATCGATTTAAATGGAATCATTTTTAGATAAATCATGCCGTTTATGCGAAAAGACTGACTGCAGTAAAAACGACGATAATGCCAAAAATATTAAGAATAAGTCCCGCCCTTAACATTTGTCGCTGATTGATAATTCCTGTACCATATGCCAGTGCGTTTGGTGGCGTTGCCACGGGTAGCATAAAGGCACATGTGGCTGCTACCCCAACCCCGAATACCAATGCATAAGTAATCGCTGGGTTAAATTGATTTGACAATGCCATCATGACAGGGATTAAAATAGCGGCGGATCCTGTATTCGATGCCAGTTCAGTTAAAAATATCATTAATGTAATACTTGCTATGATGACAACCCAATCGGGAGACCCGGCAATGGTTTGAATCATTTGAGTCGCAAGCCATTTCGAGGTACCCGTTTCGCTCAAAATGACTGAAAGACATAGCCCACCACCAAATAAAATGAGGATGCCCCATTCAATTTTCTTCTCCAAATCTTTCCAAGAGATTAAACCCAGAATGGGTGCAAGGGCTGTAATGAATATCGCAATCATTCTGTCAAATTGTTTTAACCCGAGAAAATGCCCGATTTGACTGGAGAAGATCCAACAGAAAACAGTAAAAATAAATAACGCGACACTTCCCTTGGCATGGGCATTCCATTCCATAGAGAAATTATTATTTCCTCCCGGTTGATTAACCATCGCATTCTTTTCAGGTCGAATGACAACCCACATAGCTAATATGACGAGGGGAAACATCATAATGGCTGATGGGAAACCCACTTTAAACCAGGTAAAGAAATCGATATCCAATGCAGAAACAGCAATCCCATTAGGTGGAGACCCCACCGCAGTGGCCAATCCTCCAATATTTGCGGCGTACGCTGTACCTAAAACGACATAGGCCCGCATTCTGGGATATTCTTTCCCCACCAACGCAATGGCAATGGGTAGCATCATGGCCGTGGTGGATGTATTGCTCATCCACATGGATAAAAAGCTGGTGACTCCAAAAAATCCAATTACCGACCACCAAAGATGTCCACCGGATGCGGTGGTTACTTTTTTTGCTAACCAAATATCAATTTTATATTTATTTAATAAAGCAGCTAAGGTGAATCCACCCATAAATAAATACACGATTGAATTTGAAAAGGGGGCTAATGCTGCTTTCGGACCAAGAATTTGAGTAAAATATGCAAGAAGAGGGACAAGTAATGCTGTTGCAGGTAAAGGAATAATTTCTGTCATCCACAATCCAGCACAGACTAAGAGTATGAAAAAGCCTTTCTGGGTTAATTCGACGTCCAATATTAACTGGCTTAAGAGATAACTAAATGTACCCCACAGTAAAATTACTATGAGTTTTTTGGGAAGCGCCATTTGACTCATTTTATAGTTGGATAACCGTATTTATTCTACAACTAATAATTCAACTTCAAAAACTAGAGTAGCGTTTGCTGGAATTACGTGCATGTCTCGATTACCATACCCCATTATTGGTGGTATTGTTAATTTTCTTTTACCGCCAACTTTCATTCCTGCCACTCCTTCATCCCAACCCTTGATAACTTGCCCTGCACCAAGAGTAAAACGAAAAGGTTCTCGTCCTGGGTTTAATGAAGAATCAAATTTTGTGCCATCTCTCAACCATCCTGTGTAATTAACGGTAATAACACTATTATTTTCAGCTTCGGCGCCATCGCCAACTATTATATCTTCTATAATTAATTCCCCATTCATTTCCTGATCATACTTACTGCCTTTTATTTCTTTCCACCTTTTTAATAATTCAGAAAATTTATCTTTATGTGTGTCAGTTGGTGGAAAAAATGACCCTTGCCTTACACCACCTCCTTGAAGTTCTCTAGCTAGGCGCATTGCGCTAGAACGTATGCTATTTACTTTCTTCTGCTGACCTTTAATAGCTATTAACTTTTTATCATCAGCTTTCATTCTTTTACTTGATTGCTTTACCATTTCTTTTAGCTTCTCATTCAGTGTAAAGGCTTGTTTGTGAAGGGCATGCAATTCAAGTAGAAATGTTTCTCTTTGACGATAATCACCGGTCCTTAAGTTGAGTTTAGGGTCACCATTTAATCTCACTGTTTGTGAATGCGATTTATTACCAACTGATACCGTAACAGTATAAACTCCAGGACTAACGTGAGGTCCTTGTGGATCTAAACTATGAGGTGGGATTGGTAATAATTCAGACTTGTTTGGCTTTATTAAACCTGGTGTCTCTTTATTATTTTCGATAAACGGTGGCGGTGGATGTTTTAAATCCCAAACGAAGCGATTAATCACACCTGGAGAAACTGATAATTGATATGTTCTGATTGTTTTGTTTCTTCTTTTAATTTCAATCACTGCTTGGCTTTCATTGGAATTAACAATAAAACTAATAATTGCACCATAGTCAGGATTAGGACCAGTCCACTCCTCTTGGCCGCGGTAAGATGTATCTTTCCAATAATGAAACAATGTCGTTGGACGAATAGAATACACATGAACAGGTTTATCTAAAGATTCTGACCACTCAGCTAATGGTGTCATATCATCTAAAACCCAAAAACTTCGGCCATGGGTTCCTACGACTAAGTCTTTATCACGAGGGTGGATAATCATATCATCATATAGTGTAGTGGGTAAATTTGAGTTGAATTTGACCCATTTTTCTCCAGAATTTACAGATACAAACAAAGCATGCTCTGTCCCAAGAAATAGTACCTCAGAATTGTCAGGATGTTCAAGAATGACGTTCACTGAACCAGATGGTAATCCTTTTGTTAATTTAATCCAAGTTTGTCCATAATCATCCGTCCGGTAAACATAAGGATTCCAATCGCCTTCTCTATGGCGATCAAAAGTCACATAAGCACTACCTCTTCCTCGTTGTGAGGCTAATACACGGCTTACATAAGAGTAACTGGGCAATCCAAAAATATTTTCACTGGTTTCTTTCCAATGATTACCACCATCCCTAGAAACTTGAACATTGCCATCATCCGTCCCCACCCAGAGGATCTTATGCCATAGCGGTGATTCTGCAATGGATATGATCTCTCCATAAGAAGATGTTCCGTCATTCCTTGAAATTTTTGTATCCGCACCAGAAACACCCATAATTAATAAGGAATCTCGATTTGTCGCAGTTGTGAGATCTTTTGTTCGATCCCATGATAATCCACCATCATTACTAATAAATAAACGGTTACCACCTAAATAAATACGTTTTGGGCTCTGTTTGGAGATCATTAAGGGTGTCACCCAATCAAAACGATACTTCTCATCAGGATCTGCCGGGAATGGCTTTAATCCTTGCATATTGCCTGTTTTTCTATCAACTCTAATAATATTGCCATTTTGAGTTGCATTATACAATATGCTCGAATTTGGTGCCGGTTGTTGATACATCCCATCCCCAAAACCCACTTGCTTCCAATCATCAGCAAGAATGCCTAACCAATGTCTAGTCGCGCTGGGTCCCATCCATGAATGGTTATCTTGCATTCCGCCATAAACATTATATGGCACTTCCATGTCAACCCCAATGCCATAAAATTGACCGATGGGAATATTATTTAGACGATTATAAGATTTCCCATAATCCCAGCTTTCATGAAGTCCAGCGTCCCCTGCCAGAAAAAAATGATTCGAATTCGATGGGTTAATCCATATTGTATGGTGATCGCTGTGAACACCCACATCATAGGTTGGTCGTGTTGGCATTTGATAGAAAGTTTTACCTTTATCTTCCGTGCGATAAAATTCAGTGGCCAGCATATAAACAATATCGTCATTATTGGGGTCAACAAAGATATGACTATAGTACATTGGGCGTGGATTCAACTTATTCATTCTTTCCCAGCTACGCCCCCCGTTGCCGCTTCGATAAAACCCACTGGAATCAGCATGCTCAATTGTAGCATAAATTATATTTGATCTTGTTCGTGAAGCTGCCAGCCCAATCCGACCTTTATTTCCAGGTGGAAGACCATTTGATAATTTATCCCAGGAGCTACCACCATTAGTGGTTTTATAGATGCCGCTGCCAGACCCTCCGCCATTAAATCCCCATGCTTTCCGCATCCGTTGATAAGTCGCTGCATAGACCGTATTGGGGTCATTTTTATCTATAGCCAAATCCACCACACCTGTCATTTCATTAATAAATAATACTTTCTCCCAACTTTTTCCCCCATCTATCGTTTTATACACACCCCTCTCCGCTGATTCTTTCCACAAATTTCCCAAAGCTGCCACATATACAATTTTAGAATTTCGGGGATGGATAATGACCCGTCCAATATGATATGTTTTTTCTAAACCAATAGAACGCCAAGACTCACCTTGATCAGTAGATTTATACATGCCATTCCCCCAGGATGTACTCTGGCGGTTTTGCTGCTCTCCGGTTCCGGCATAAAGTATATTAGGATTAGATGGTGAAATTGCCAAATCGCCAAAGGTGGAAACAGCCTGATCATCAAAGACCGGTTTCCAGGTAGTTCCTTTATTGCTTGATTTCCAGATCCCCCCGGAAGCGGATGCAATAAAAACAACCGCAGGATTATCAGGTAACGATTCAACATCATGAATTCGGCCTCCCGTGACGGAGGGTCCAATATTGCGGAACGCCAATTGACTCAGTTGATCAGTCGTAATTGATTGGCTCGTTAAACCAAGGACAAAAACGAAGTGAATTATATATTTTTTCATAGTAGGCCTATTTTATATTATGGTTATATAAAATAAAAAGCCTCCAAATAAATGAAGGCTTTTTACTTTTAACGATCTACAACTATTGGAGAGCAGAGGTCGCTATTTATTTACGGCCGTCTTGGCATACAATCCTGGATCGGTAGGTGCATTTTCATTCGATGATATTTCACCTTGAGACCATTGCATACGCTCAACGTGCTGAGTGGCTCCCACCGTGTTCAAAGGAAACGGAGGAACTAAATCTGATTCACCTGCGCCACGAAGACGGCGATGATCATTAAATGGCATGTATGAACCAAATCCAGACACATACCGTTCTTCTATGATTTCACGAAGCAGCGCATCTTTTTTAGTCAAACCATCTGCATTCTCCATTCCACCTGATTCAAAATCTTTTTGCTTATAGGCGGCATACTTATAGTCTGCAGCTACATCAAAAGCAGCATTAAGGCGTCCACCACCGGCAAGCCATGCCCTGTATTCGTTCAGTGCAGCTAGCCCTGTTCCGAACCCGGATCTTGCGGATGCTTCAGCTTTGATTAATTGATTTTCGCTATAGGTAGCAATGGGTTGTGGCTCAAACTGCTCAATTACACCCGTATTACCTGAGGCAGAAGATTCATCTATTGTATAGTAACCATGCCTTGCCGTTTCATTGGTTTTAGCATTGCCACGATATAAAGCATTTGAAGAATCTAGTATGGCCAATAGAAAACTTCCATCATTTCCAAGATCACCTGCTCGTGACCCGGCTATAATGGTATAGAAAAGGTTTTTATCACCTGCATTAATTGCTGCATCACCACGCGGTATATACAACATATCACCAGCTGATGAAGATATTCCATTTCCTGCTGCACTTAAAGCGCCTGCATAATCTTTATTTGCCAGAGCATACCGAGCTTTTAGTGTGTAGGCGGCCGCGATCCACTTATCTTTATCTCCATTAAAATAAATATCGAAGGATTCTTTGCGACTACTTGCACCATTCAAATCAGAGATTGCACCATCAAGCAAGGTCGACAATGAAGCCAATACTTCTATTTGAGCATCAAATTTCGGGTCCGATATCTCACTATTACCAATTTCTGAATATGGCACATCGCCCGTCAATAATGCCAGAGTTCCAATCGCATTGGCTTCTAACACTTTTGATATTCCTACCAATAGTTTATCATCAGGCGCGGCAGACTGAATATGCCTTGCGTTTGTTATTACACCAATATAGGCACTATTCCATTCTCCATTTGTTTCAACCGTTGAGAGCGCATACCCATAAATATTGGAATACAACGATGTATACCCAATCAACTGCCCAGAGTACATCCCGCATATTCGATTTATGTGAGATACTTGTACAATTGCATTAGCAAGCTGTGCACCATTGAGAAATAGTTTTGGATCAACATCAGCAAGGGTAATGTCATTTGGATTATCATTAATTGATTTATCCACATCACAACCTGTTGTTAAAAGCGCAATTGCGGTTAGGGGAATTAATATTTTCTTCATTGTTTTTAAACCTTTAATTGTTTTTTTCATTATGATATCCTCCGCTTAGAAATTAGCCGAAACTGAGAATAAGAATGACTTGGTAACAGGGTTAGAAAAGTATTCTAATCCTGAACCCGTTTGGATGCCACCAACGTTAACACCAGGGTCAACACCCTCCAGATCCTTGTACCAAGCGAATAGATTACGACCAGTAGCCGTAAATGTAAGGCTATTTAAACCCGTCATGTCCGTTATTGCATCTGATTTCATAAGATAAGAAAGGGATAACTCTCTTATCCGTGAATAGGTCGCATCTTTAATGGAAAAGTTATACGCCTGGTTATCTCCGAATCCACCGCCAATACCATGGCGAAACCATGCTTCATCAAGAAGAACGTCGCCTCCGCCAAAGTCTTCGATAAATCCTCTGACTGTGGTACCTGATGGAATCACTTTGCCATCCACATTTTTAAGGTCTTTTGTAAGCGTAACTTCATTATCTGTATCACTGGTCGTACCAAATCGTCTAAGAACCCATAACGTACGCGGTGAGTAATCACCACCTTCTGAATGTTCAAAGAGCATATTAACCGTGAAATTACTCAAACGAGCCGTCACACCTAAAGTACCACGCCAATCTGGATTGGGGTCACCCAAAATCATTTTAGTTGGTGTAATTTGAGGAAATCCATTATCATCTAAAATAAATTTACCATTCACTGTGCCATCTTCCGTTTGTGACCCGATTCCCCATAGAGAACCAATGGGGTAGCCTACTCTCGCAACGGAGTTCACTGAACCTGAACCAAGATTCAACACATCCGTACCAGACAAGCTAAGAACCTTATTTTTATTTGTAGCCCAATTGAATGATAAGTCAAGGCCCGTGGTTGCCTGATTCATCACGCTCCATGAACCATCAATTTCAAGGCCTTTATTCTCCATTGAAGCCGAATTCGAATATTGTGTATCATAGCCAGATGTTGGCGTAAGTGCATTGCTAATCAACATATCAGTAATTTCATTTTGATAACTAGTCAAACTAAGTGACATTTTGTCATCCATAAACCGAAAATCAACACCGAACTCAGTTTCAGTTTTTACTTCAGGCTTTAATTCTGGGTTACCCTTATCATCATCCACGCGATAGCCACCGCCCCACTGACCGACAGATACTGGATCGCTATAAGAGCTATAACCAAATCCACTCTCTGCTAAGGTTTCAAAACGATGGGCTCCGGGTCTCACACCCACCTGGCCATACGCTACACGTAATTTTGCAAAACTGATAAATGATGCCATACCGTTGAGTAAATCTGTCATTTGATAAGCCACATCTACTGCAGGGTAGTTGTAAGCTTTACTGATTGTCGAATGGGTTTCACTCGCCATTGATACATTAACAAAAATTTGATTCAATGCATCAAGCGAAAGGACCCCATAAGCTCGGGTTGAACGAAGAAACAATCTACCATTAGACACTGAAGAGGCTTCTGCAGCCGTATTAACACTGGTTGTATGTTTATCAGTATTCACCAAAAACCCATCAATCCATGATGATGATCTACTATATTTGCGATCATTTAAGTTCCAACCAGCCGTAGCGACCATAGAAATATTTGAACTTAGTTCCACATTCTGGCGTGCAATTACGTCGTAATTCGTTTCACGGTTTGTAATTCGAGCCATATCGAATGCCCCGGAGTTTATACCGGAACCAGCACTCCCAATGGGATAAAAGCTTTCTCGGTTATCGGTAAATTGGTCAAGACCGCCACGAAGAACCACTTCAGTGCCAGGGAATGGCGTTATATTCATTTCGTTTGACATCATCAAGCGATTAACCCGCGTTAAATTTTTATGCTCATTAACAGTCCAAAGGGGATTGCTATAAATTGGATTTGTGCTTGAACCTCCAAGGTAACGACGGTAAGCCCGATGGCGATTCGTATATTCAGTGCCACTACTTACATATGTACCTTTGTAATGAGTCATATCAAAATCAGGAGCATTTCTTAAAAGACCTAACATCAAACCTGCAACATTAGAACCCCTCTGAATACGATTAGATTCACTGTAGGTATATCCCACTTTAGACGACATCGTTATTTTGTTCGAGAGTTTAAATTTTGTATTTAATCTTACATTATCTCGATCATAAAAGGAGTTACGAATCATACCATCCTGACGTAATCGGCCATAGCTAAATAGATACGTTTTCGATTGATCGCCACCAGAAACTTGGAAATCATCCTGATTAAGTTTCCCTGTACCAAAAACCTGGTTAAAGTTCTCCTCTACAAAGGTCTTTTTTGAATTTTTCTGCGTGATTGTGTACTGAGTAAAATCACCAACGTCAGATACGAAGTAAGCTTTATCTTTATTGTATGTATCTTCACCACCAGCCCGATCTGCAATTTTATCGCCCCAGGATTCAGCATGGGTAGTCCATACACCGTTACGTCCTTGGCCATAGGTAGTTTGCATAGGTATTTTCTCATGAATCTCGTCATAGGAGGTTGTATGCTTATAGCTCATTTTCATATTACCTGCGGCACCGTCTTTTGTTTGAATCACAATTACACCATTGGCGGCTCTTGAGCCCCAAAGTGCGGCTGCAGATGCACCTTTTAATATTTCTACTGATTTTACGTCATTGGCATTAAGGTCATTCATTCTAGACTGCTGTGTTACACCGCCAAACCGAGAAGAATTACCATAAATTTGGGAGTTATTTATTGGCATACCGTCAACAACTATAAGCGGCTGACTACTACCCGAAATTGTATTATTGCCACGTATTCTAATGGAAGAGCCAGAGCCCGGGTCGCCACTTACAGCATTAACAATCACATTAGATGCCTTAGCGGCTAAAGAATTCATTATCAAAGCCTCACCTGAACGCGTCATATCTGACGGTGTTACAGAAACACTTGTGGACCCCTGCTTATCGCGATCCGTTTCAAAACCCAACGCCGTTACGCTGATCGCTTTCAATCCAATCGCATCCACAGCTAAGGAGAAATTTTGAGTAACAGAGCCACTTGTAGGCACATCAACACTTGCTGACTGGCTTGTATGTCCAATATAAGAGGCCGTTAAGGTTACGGTATTCCCTCCAATGGTTCCACTGGATATGTCGATCCGATAGGTTCCATCTGTATCCGCTGCTGAACCAACTGAAGTGCCGTCAATAAGAACATTGGCACCTTCCAGTGCATTGCCGTTAATATCTGTTACTGTACCTTGGATGGATGACTGAGCGCTTGCTATTCCCATAATTATTGAAAATAGAAGTGATATTTTGATATTTCTATTCATTAGAATTACTCTCCTTTGATTTATTTAAATCTATCCTCTCGAAATTTGGTTGAATCATTCATAATATTTTTGATGATAAAATAAAAGAACGAGGACACTAACTATACCTATTATAAATATAATTATAGATAGTATGCAATCCTATTTTTTACAATGTAAATTTATTTACAATATATAAAGTTCAAGGCTTAATCTTTATCTTGAATTTGTTTAATATATTTATATACAGTGGGCCGTGTTACCGAAAGGGCCTCTCCAATAATCGCCACTGCTCCCCTTTTATTTAAATGCCCTCCCTCTATTAGATAGGCAATAACATTCACTTTATCTTTTCGCGAGAATACTTTACTGGTTAGACCATGGCTCACCCGAAAATGATTAATGGCAATTTGGATATCTTCTTTTGTACTACCATAAAAAAACGCTTCTTTTTCTTTTATTGAGGTACTCTCATCTGTCTGGGTGAAGAATGACAATACTTCTGAGAATTGATTAAAAACAGAAATATCATAGTTCAAACCCAGTGAACCGATAATCTCGTTATCGGAATTCCTAATAGTTAATGTGGAAGATTTCAATGGCTTACCATCAGGACTTTCATTTTTATAATTAATTACCTTTTCCGGAATTTTTCCTTTTATTTTTTTATAACCAATATCGGATGTACCGCTCCCCACCGTTCTTCCTGTAATATGATTATTAAAAATAGCAATTATTGAATGTTCTGGGAATCGTAAATCATGGATAATCACTTCCAAATGGGGTTTAAACATTTCAGAAACAACTTCCCCCATTTTTACATAGTGTGATAGAATTTCACTATCTGTTAATATGTCTTTTTGAGCCATAAGAACTATTTTAATTACCCAATATCCACTAACTCTAAATCGGATTCGTCGAGCTTTTCTATTTTGATATTCAATAAACCGTATATAATCGCTACAACAGGATTAATTAGATTAAAAAAGCAAAAAGGTAAATAGGCAAATGTAGCTACACCTAAAGAAGCTGACATATATGCTCCACATGTATTCCATGGAACCAGCGGGGAAGTAATTGTTCCCGCATCTTCTAATGTCCGGGATAAATTTCTCGGGTCTAACCGTCTGCGGGCAAATTCAGCCCGATACATACGGCCGGGGATAACGATGGCGATATATTGATCCGCGGCAATGATATTAATTCCAATGCAGGTGGTTACCGTGGCAACAATTAATGACCCTGTGGTTTTAACATAAGTCAAAATAGATTCTACAATTTTAGCCAACAATCCAATTGTTTCTAATACGGCACCAAATGTTAAGGCACAAATGACCAACCAAATTGTGTTTAACATACTCACCATGCCGCCCCGGCTCAATAAATTGTCAACCATGGGGACACCACTATCCATGATAAAACCCGAATGCAGTGTGGTCCAAACACCAGAAATCATCGTTAACGTTCCCGACAGTTCCGGCCGATTAACAAAATTCCGAATTACTTCGGGCTGAAGTATCACAGCGAAAAGGCCCCCCAATAATGCTCCTATCATAATGGTAGGGAAAGCAGGCATTTTCTTAAATGCCAAAACAAATACAACAATCAATGGAATAAAAGAGAAAATGCTTACATTAAAGGTGGAATCAATTGTATTCTGAAGTAATTCAAATCCTCCTGCTTCACCCGTCACTTCTCCTCGTAATCCCATAATTAAAAACAATAACAGTGCAATACCTAAACTGGGGCCGGTTGTCCAAACCATATGGCGAATGTGGGTAAATAAATCCGTACCGGCTATGGCAGGAGCCAGATTGGTAGAATCAGATAATGGTGACATTTTATCTCCAAAATAAGCACCAGAAATCACCGCCCCTGCGGTGACGGGTCCCGATAACCCTAGACCGGCTGCAATTCCCATTAATGCCACACCCAGCGTTCCCGCTACTGTCCACGAGCTTCCAATGCTCAAAGCAGATAAGGCACAAATCACACAGGCTGCAAAATAAAAAATAGAAGGAGTCAAAATATCCATCCCATAGTAAATCATAGATGGAACTGTTCCAGCAATAATCCATGTTCCGATTAAGGAGCCCACTGCCAATAATATCATGATGGCGCCCATTCCCATGGAAATACCTTTCACAATTCCCTTTTCTATTTCTTTCCAGACATATCCATTTTTCACACCAATAATGGCCGCAATACATGCCCCAAGCAACAATGCAATCTGGTTGGCGCCGGATGAAGATGCATCCCCATATAGATAAACTGATAATGCCAACATGATGATCAAAGAAATGATGGGAATCAATGCATCTACCATGGAGGGACTTTTATGTTTAGTTGTCATGCGTTTCCTCTAAATTTTGGTTTTCGTTTTTCCACAAATGCACTCAATCCTTCATTCGCTTCTTCTGTACCGAACAACTTGCTGAATTGATCCACTTCAATTTTTAATCCTTCTTCCATGGATTTTCCTATACCTTCCCGAATGCATGCCAAAGACTTGGCAATTGCATTGGGTCCATTTTTAAGTATTTGCGCTGCAATTTCTTTACATTTATTCATTAATTCGTTCGGTGGCACAACATGATTCACTAACCCGATTAATTTTGCTTCCGATGCACTCACCATCCGGCCGGTTGTAATTAATTCATTTGCAATGCCTAAACCAACCAATCGGGGTAATCGCTGGGTTCCACCCCAGCCTGGGAGAATACCAAGCAGCACTTCCGGTTGACCAAAGGTGGCCGTTTCACTGGCAACACGCATATGGCAAGCCATACTGATTTCGCACCCGCCCCCCAGTGCAAATCCATTTACAGCAGCAATCACCGGCTTGGGTGAATTTTCGATTAACAATGTCATGTGTTGCCCCATTTGGCCAAATGTTAGGGCTTCTTTCGGTCCATTGGATTGCATTTGTTTTATATCAGCCCCGGCCACAAACGCTTTATCTCCCGAACCGGTTAATATTATTACGCCCACATTTTCATCATCAATGGATGACTTGACCGCTGAAACTAAATCAGCAACAACCATGTCATTCATGGCATTCAACGCCTCCGGACGATTGATAGTTAAAATGGCAATATGATTTGAAATATCCGTCAGGATAAAAGACATGATTTTCTCTAAATTATTTCCAAAAAGTCCGACTGAATAATACCATGATAGTAAAAATCTCCAGCCGGCCTAACAGCATACAAAATGTGAGCATCCATTTACCAATAGGATGAAGCAATGCATAATTATCGGTTGGTCCAAATGCTCCAAAAGCGGGTCCTACATTCCCAATTGCTGAAGCGGATGCACCTATTGCAGATAGTAAATCTAAATTAAAGGCAGTTAATACAAAGGCAGTCAATACAAAAATTGAAAGATATATCAAAGAGAAGCCTAAAGTATTACGGACGACTTCATCACTAATAAACCTATTTCCAATTCTAATTGGAATAATTGCCCTTGCATGTAACATTCTACGTGTTTCGGTTGCAGCATATTTAATTAACAGAATAATTCTGGCTATTTTCATTCCACCGCTAGTCGATCCACCCATTCCGCCAAAAAACATAATAATTAAAAGTAAATGTTGACTGAAAAATGGCCAGAGTTCATAATCTGCAATTGCATAACCTGTGCCAGTAAGCATAGCTAAAGATTCAAATAGTGAGATTAGAAAACTATTGTGTGACCAATCAGAATTTGCTGAAGATATATTAAAAAAAATCAAGAGTGTAGCAATACATATAATTGATAAATAAACTCTGAATTCATAATCCTTTAAATGAACTTTGTAGTTTCCCGTGATTGCTCGAAAGTGAAGAGTGAAATTGACCCCTGCAACAAACATGAAAAAAATTATAATATAATGAATTAAAGGGTTAGAGTAAGCAGCAATACTAGCATTTTGAGTACTAAAACCACCTGTAGGCATAGTGGTAAGTGCATGACATACTGAATCAAACCATGGCATTCCAGCTAAACCCAAAAGCAACATTTGGACAAAGGTAAATCCAACATATACCATCCATAAAATCTTTGCTGTTTCTCTAACTCTAGGTCGAATTTTATCAGCAACAGGTCCAGGAACTTCTGCTTTAAAAAGCTGAACACCGCCCACCCCTAACAAAGGTAAAATAGCAATCGTGAAAACAATAATTCCCATTCCACCTATCCATTGAATAAATGAACGCCAAAACAGTACCCCGTGGGTCAAACTTTCAATGCCATTTGGCAAATGAGGCAAGGTGTTGGGATTTCCGATAATTGTTGCGCCGGTTGTGGTAACTCCGGACATAGATTCAAACCAGGCATCGGTAAAATTTGGAATGGCTCCGGAAAGGTAAAATGGCATGGCACCGGCCAATGCAACCAGTAACCAGGAAAGGGTAACGATGACAAAACCATCTTTATTATTAAGCGAACGACTTTTACGGGTAAAAAGCCATACTGGAATTCCGATGCCCATACATATACCCATGGACTGCAAATGCCCAACCAAATCCGGTTCATTATAGCCCCATGCAATCAAGGCTGGAACCATCATGGTGAAACCAGTCAGGGCAAGAATGGCCCCTAAAATATTCAAGATTGATTTAACGTGCATCAGACTTCAAATAATTTCCGCAATTTTGGAATAGTTTTCGACTTTGCAAATACCAATACCGTATCTTCATCTGTGAGCTGAGAAGACCCTCTAGCAATGGATAAATGACCATGATGATTAATGACTCCCACAATACTATCAACGGGGAATTTTATTTCAGATAAAGGTGATTTGGTCACCTTACTTCCAGAATCCGGACAAAATTCAATCACATCTACATCAATTTCGTCAAAGGTGGTGACAGATGTTTCTGATTGATCGCTGGCAATAAAACGTAAAATAGAATTTACAGTAGACATGTTTTTACTCAATACAGCTCCAAAACCAATCTCTTGAACGATGGGCATATATTCGGTCGTACTTACATGAATCACTGTTTGCTTGACACCCAAATGATGGGCCAACATGCCAGAGAGCAAATTGGTTTGTTCACTTTCTGTTACAGAAATAAAACTGTCTGCATCCTGAATATTTTCTGCTTTTAAGAATTCAACATCTGTGCCATCACCAAATAGAACCATGGTATTTTTTAAATTGGCAGCGAGCCACTCTGCTTTGTCTCTTCTCCTCTCAATCATGCGCACACTCATTTCATTTTCTAATTCTTCTGCAACACTTCGGCCAATCTTACTCCCGCCAAGAATGATGATTGTATCGGTTGGTGTGGCTTCTTTTCCGACCAATTCCATCAGTAATTCAAGGCGTTCAGTTTTTACAATAAAATAAACGGTATCACCTTCATTAAATTCAAATTCTGCCCAGGGAACATGGGATTCTCCATTCCGCAACGCTGTTATAATGCCAAATTTGTAATCGATCTCTTTATCACAAAATTCCCGGACAGTTTTCCCAATTATGGGACTATCTTTTTCTAATCGTATACCAATCATTTGCATCCGTCCGCCTTCAAAAGACATGGCTTGGGTTGCATAAGAATGCCGTACCAATTGAACAATTTCCTGACAAGCTTCTTTTTCCGGATGAATCACAAGATCAATTCCAAATTTTTCCGGTTTAATAATGGAATCCCGAGTGGTGTATTGCTGATTTCTCAATCGGGCAATGATCTTTTTTGCCCCCAGTTCATGGGCTTGTTGTGACGCAATCAAATTCACTTCATCCACCCGGGTGAGACATAATACGTAATCCGCATCCTGAACATTTGCCTTAGATAAGTTCCGGGGACTGGCACCATTACCCTCCACCACAATTACATCAAGATTTTCTGAAGCGCGTTTACACTTAACAGGATCCACATCAATCACAATAATATCATGATCTTCCTGACTCAATGCTTTAGCCACATGGAATCCAACTTCTCCAACACCAATAATTACAATGCGCATAATAATTCCTTTCCGGTAAAAGCCTGAACTTTAAGTATAATTATCAAATGAATCCCATTCTTTCTTTAATCACATTCCCGCTGAATATCAGCACCCAGGCTTTTAAATTTTTCCTCAATTTTTTCATATCCTCTGTCAATATGGTAAACGCGGCTTATGGTAGATTGCCCCTCTGCTATTAACGCTGCTATCACCAGGGAAGCACTGGCCCGAATATCGGTTGACATTACTTGTGCACACCGTAATTTATCCACACCGCGAACGATAGCCACATGATTTTCCATAGAGATATTTGCCCCAAGACGTACCAATTCCGGTACGTGTGAAAATCGATCATGATAGATTGTATCCGTAATAATGCTCGAACCGGATGCCACCGACATGAGTGCAATCCATTGTGCCTGAAGATCCGTAGGAAACCCGGGATGAACGTCAGTCATCATATCCACTGCTTCTAAATTGTTGGCTTTTTCAATAGAAATTGTATCATCATCTACATAAATAGTACATCCAGCCTGTTCCAGTTTTTGTAACACAATGGATAAATGGTCTGGAGATACATTGTTTACTGTAATATTTCCCAAGATAGCCCCCGCCATGAGAAATGTTCCAGCTTCAATCATATCGGGAATAATCTTAACTTCAATCGGATTTAACGAATCAACACCATGTATGGTTAATTCATGGGTTCCCACGCCTTCTATCTGGGCACCCATATCATTCAACACATCACATAACTGCACAATATGAGGTTCCCGTGCTGCATTGGTAATTTGAGTTGTTCCCTCTGCCAAAACAGCCGCCATAACAATATTCCCCGTTGCACCGACCGAGGGTATTTCAAAATGAATTTTCGCACCCTTCAGTATTTTTGCCCGTGCAATGATGTACCCATCTTCCAATATTATTTCTGCACCAAGTTTCTCAAATCCCTTTAAATGATAATCTACTGGCCGAGGTCCCCACGCGCAACCGCCGGGAAGGGATACCCGTGCCTCACCAAATCGGGCTAACAGTGGCCCCATCACATAAAAAGAAGCACGCATGGTTTTTACTAAGTCATAAGGTGCCTCCAAGGTATCTACTGTTGAGGCATCAATGGTCAAAGAGTTTTCACTGAAATCTGTTTCGGCGCCGACCATATTTAATAACCGGACCATGGTTCGCGTATCTCGTAAATCGGGCACATTATTGAGGGTAGATTTTCCATTAGCCAAGAGGACAGCAGCCATGATGGGCAAAACAGCATTTTTAGCGCCGCTTATTTCTACATCACCCCTGAGACTGGCACCCCCATTAATAATAAATTTATCCACGTACTTGATCCATAAATTGTTGTGCGGAAGTTAGTCCTTCTCTTGTAACAATTTCTCCACTAAATAATTCTGCGATTGCTTTTAATTTTTCTTCGTCATTCAAATACCGGGCAGTCACAGATGTTTTTTCTTCATGAATTGATTTATGAATGTATAAATGATGATCAGCCCTGGAGGCAATTTGTGGAAGATGCGTAATACAGATAACTTGCTTATCCTTGCTCAATTTTTCTAATGCTTCGCTCACTTTTTCTGCTGCCTGCCCAGAAATACCTGAATCTATTTCATCAAAGATCAGCGTGTCCACCGGGTCATACTTTTTAAGAACTGATTTAATCGCCAACATGATTCTGGAAACTTCACCGCCAGAAGCAATTTTTGTTAATGGTTTCGGAAGTTCGCCGGGATTTGCACTGAGAAAAAACGCAACTTGATCATATCCTTTTGGGCCATACTTTACAGGTTGTCCTTCATACACAATGGGACTTCCAGAATCATTTTGTTGCTTTATTTGCACTTCAAACTTTGCACCTGCCATATTCAACAACGCCATTTCATTCTCTATTTTAGATCCAATTTTATTTGAATATTTCATCCGAATGCTATGGAGCTGATCTGCATATTTTTGGTACCGACTTTTTAAATGGTTTTTATCAGATTCTAAACTGGATATATCGCTATCTAAACCGGATAATTCATCTAATTCTTTTTCCGATTCTTGAATAAAAAAATGAACGCCATCAATCGATCCGCCATATTTCCGTTTTAATCCTTCTATGGCTTGCAGGCGCTCCTCCACTTCTTTTAGATGGTTTTGATCCAGTTCCAATGATTCAATATGGTGAATTAATTCAGCCGATGTATCCTGAATCGAAACAGATGCTTCGTTAATAGATTCCATGTAAGGATTCAATGATTCATCATATTTTGATAATCGGCTTAGCTCATCTACTGTCGATGCAAGTTGTCGATAAATCGAATGATCATTTTCCGTTAATGATTGGTTCAATCTCTGGACAGTCGAAACTAACTCTTCAACATGGTTTAGCCGTTTAAATTCTTTCCCCAGCTTAATATCTTCATCTATTTGAGGATCTATTGATTGGATTTCCTGAACTTGAAATTGAAGCAATTCTTTTTGATTGGCAGCATCTTTTTGCTTTTCATTCAACGTATCTAATTCCTTCATTGTTTGCGTTAAATCCAAATAGGTCTCTTCAATTTTTTGAACCATATTATTCGAATCACAAAAGCTGTCTAAAAAGTCAATGTGGGTGGCAGGATTCATAATATATTGCTGTTCATGCTGTCCATGAAAATCTGCAAAAGAAACTACTGAATCACGATAATCCTGTTCGGCCATGGGTTCATCATCCATAAAAGACCGGGTTCGGCCAGCTTTACTTATGATTCTCCGCAGTATTTTTTCTTTTCCTTTTATGGTCAATTCTACTTCAACAATGGCCTTTTCTTCTCCGCTTCTTACGTCTGTTTTATCCCCATACCCACCTAAAGTAATTCCCATGGATTTTAAAATGAGTGATTTCCCTGAACCAGTCTCACCTGTAACCACCGTTAATCCTTTTTTCATCGGAAGCGATAACGCATTAATGATTGCAAAATTCTTAATAAAAAGGCGGTGTATCATTTTTTTCTATATCCCAAAACGAGTAATGAACCTATAATAACACCAATTGTATCCGCTAATACATCCCATCCGCTGGAGAACCGGCCCGAAATAAACGATTGAAGATATTCATCCAAGCCGCCAAACAGAATGGCAAGCGGTACCACAATCATTAAAGTACGATACGAAATTGAATTCATACTTTTCATGGCCAATATTCCCAAAATAAAGTATTCAACCATATGGATCGGTTTATCCCATGTTAGCAGCCATGTTTTTGGCATACTCTGGGCTGGCACACTGGATACACTCAAAATGACAAGCATATAAGCCACCAATAATATTCGAAACGTTTTATGATTCATAATCCCGAAGTACGATCCCTAATTGACTTAATAAATCACTGGCAATTAACCCACGCTGACTAATTTTATTTGCCAATTGATCTGCTGCCTTCCCATGAGTATAAATTCCTAATTTTGCTGCATCAACTGTGCTGAGCCCCTGAGTTATGAAGGAGGCAATCATCCCAGTTAACACATCACCGGTGCCAGCCGTAGCCAGCCCAGGATTCCCAGTTGAATTAACAGCACCTTGACCTTTCCATGCAACCAAAGAAGGTGCAAATTTAGCCACCAAAACACCGGGGAAATTTGACATGAATTTATCGATACTTCCCGGAAGATCATTTGTTATTAATTTAGAAGAAATACCCGATAATTGACAGAGTTCACCCACGTGGGGAGTTATGACAAATTCGGATTTTATTTCCTGAAATAATTCAGGATAATTATAAAATGGTCTTAATCCATCCGCATCAATTACCATGGGTTTGTCAATAGTCTTTACTAAAGTTTTTACCAATGCACTCGTTCGATCATCCTGCCCTAACCCGGGCCCAATGGCAATGACATCACACCAATCTACCCATTTCATAATGGTGTCATAATTTGATTCAGTAAAAAAGCCCAATTCGTCATCCTCGCATGGAATCGTCATCCCCTCTGTAATTTTTTCTTCATATATTCCATTCAATGATGCTGGCGCACATGTAATCGTTAACCCAGAGCCACTTCTTAACGCTGCCATGGTTGTTAAATATGCTGCCCCAGTCATACCAATTGATCCAGCGAGAAATAATACCTTTCCTTGAACGTGCTTATGAGTCGATTTCTCCATTGGTCTTAATATGGTTTGAATATCTTCATGTGAAATAACTGTCCAGGATCGACCATCTAATTCATCAACAATTTCTGGAAAACCAATATCCACAGAATGGATGTGTCCTGAATGACTTCTTCCTGGTTCAATTGACATACCTAATTTTGGATACCCCATAGACACAGTGTGGTCAGCGTTCACGGCGTGGATATCTGCCGTACCGGTCGCAGCATTTACACCGGAAGGTATGTCAGCAGAAATTGTTTGTTTGCAGTCATTCATCCATTGAATCCACGGAACCGTATTATCCCTGATAATCCCAGAAAAACCAGTTCCCAGCACTGCATCAACCATCAAGTCAAAATCAGGTTTTGAGGTGGGGATATCAGTATTATATATAATTGAGAGTCCATTTTTTTCGCATTGATCCAAAAATATTTTAGCATCGCCTGTTATTTCATCGTGATGCACCAATGAATAAATTGTTATTCTAAATCCCCATTTATTGAGGATATGGCCGGCGGCGAATCCATCCCCCCCATTATTCCCTTTGCCGCAGACAATTCCAATGTTTGGATTGTGGATATCCATCAAATTAGAACGAATAAATTCCGCCAGTTTTTGGCCTCCATTCCCCATGAGGATTTCTCCGGAAATGCCATGATTTTCCATAGCTAATCGGTCTAATTGTTTTGCTTGTTTTCCAGTAAGTACACGCATTTACACCACCAGCATTGCCATGGCAACGGCATATTCCGATTCATGAGAAATACTAACTATTAATTGATCATATTTATAATTTAAAATAGACGACACGACCGGTGCGCCATTATCTTTGGGTAAAATTTCAATATCACTGAAGCCGATTTGATTCGTTAATTCGGAGGAATAAAAACATTTTTTAACCGCTTCTTTGGCGGCGAATCGTCCCGCATAATGAATGGATGGATTGGACTTCCCATCACAATAAATGATTTCTTTTGGAGAAAAAGATTTTTGTTTAAATCGATCGCCGTGTTTTTCCAGCAATCGGGAAATTCGTTTTACTGAAACGATATCCGTTCCAATGAAGGATTTAGACGTGGTTCAATCCCTTGATAATATTGACGACTTCATATACATTATTCACATCCCAATCCGCACCGGAGTCTACAGTTCCGAAGGTATCGCCATAGCGGGCAAAAATTGTTTTCATACCTATTTCTTTCGCCCCAACCACATCTCGTTCAGGCCAGTCCCCAATCATGATTGCTTCATTCGGCTTAATTTTTAAGTAATCCAATGCCATTTGAAAAGGTTTAGGGGAAGGCTTACGTACTCCAGTATCATCAAAAGTCAAGACCGGGTCAAATACATGGTGCAAATTCAGGTAATATAAACGCATCCAGGCTTCACGGCTTGGGGCATCGGAGACTACCGCCAGATTAATGCCCATTTTGATCAATTGAATCAATGTTTTATTCACATTGGGATACACTAATAATGTGGCCTCTCTGGCACGACGGTAGGATACAATACCCGCTGCCAGGATCTTGTTACTGACCTCACCAACAGTTTGATTTAAATAATCGTCAAATACCTGTTGGTTCTCCCAACCTCTTTCCATATATAAATCAAAAATATCCTCATAGGCTTTTTTTTCATCAACCTCCAGCCCAGCTTCATTCATGGCCGTAATTGCGGCTTTGACAGAAAACTGTTTCATCTTGACAAAATCAAGCAGTGTATTATCTAAATCAAATATAATTGCTTTAATCATAGTTTATAATTTAAAGTAACAGAATTTTATTTTTCGTATTTCTGGGGGTTTTTGACTTTATCCATTTCATATTCAGCCATTTTTCTCCAGGCACGATCATTTCTTGCTTTTTCGAATGCATTTATTGCACCCGTTTTATTGCCTTTGCCACCACACCACTCGGCAATTCCCAATTCGAACCATCCACCACCAAATCGACTTTTTATTGCCGTACAATTCCGGGCCGCATCTTTTGCACCGTCACAATCCCCGGTTGCATTATACGCACCGGCCAAACGAAAGAAACTCATGGCATCACGGCCATTTAATGTGGTAGCCATTGTTAAATGAGCAATGGCCTGTTCCCAGTTTTGTTCCTCAGTAGAAAGGATTCCAAAGCTTGCATATCCTCTCGCATAATTTGGATTTACTGTAATCGCCATATTCAACACTTGTTTGGCTTTTTCAAAATTTTTGGTATTGATATATATATCACCCATGGCACCGTAAGCTTTATCATAACCGGGATGAATATCCACTGCTGATTCTAAAGCACCAATTGCTCCATCCGTATCCCCCATTGATTTTTTGGCTAATCCTAAAGCAAAATACCCTTTATAAAATTGTGGATTGACGCCTAAAGCTTTTTCATAAGATGCCACTGCAGCATCTTTGTCTCCCATTTTTGATAGAATGACGCCAATTTGGTAGTATGATTGATAAAATGTTTCATCAATGTCTAAGACTTTTCTGTAAGAACTAAGTGCACCGTCAAGATCCCCCCTTTTATAGGATTGATTCCCAGTATTAAAATAATTTTTTGCTACATTTTTAATGGCGGTTAATGCTGTTTTATGTTCAGAATTCAGGCCCAATGTTTCATGAAAATAATCCACGGCAACTAAGTATTCCTTTTTGCGAAAATGAACTAATCCCATATTTAATACTGATTCTGGATAATTTGGGAACTTTTCATGGGCAATTCGAAATGATTCAAACGCATTATCTGCTTCACCATTTTTCATCGATTTGTTCCCTTTACTCATGAGGGTATTGAGTTCGCTTAATCGATCAAATTCGGCGCGAAATTCTTTGTTTTCCTCATCGGCAGAAATGGCTTCTTTTAATAGGTCACCCGCTTTTTTTAAGTCACCATTACGAATAGCAACCTTGGAAAGGCCTGCATAAGCAGGTGCAAATGTGGGATCCGCTTCCAACGCGGCATTAAAACCATTTTCCGCTTCTGTAACCTCTCCCCCCTCTAAACTGGCAATGGCTGAATTATACAAATCAACTGGGGACTGAGCCAATGTAATACTCGCCAATAATAAAATAATCGATATTCTTTTCAACATTATGTTTTATTTCCTCATTTTAATTAATTGTGTGCCGAAGGCCGGACTCGAACCGGCACAAGGTTTCCCTCACATGCCCCTCAAGCATGCGTGTCTACCAATTCCACCACTTCGGCCAGTTTTTTCATTAATTTTTATTAATATCCTTTACCGGTGCCGTGGGCAAATTCAACACCTCTGATGCTGGGGCTAATGTTCGTTCTTCCTGAGCTTGTTCAATAACCGAACTTCCACCAGAAGTATCTGGTGAACCCATTAGACTAATAAGCAGTGCTAATCCCATGAAAGAAACAGCAAGATATGTTGTTATTTTGCTCAATGCAGTTGCAGCGCCCCGTCCGCCAAAAATGGCATTGGTTGTCTGTCCGCCAATCGATCCGGCTAATCCGCCGCCCTGACTGGCTTGCATTAATACGACTGTTATCAGTAATAAACTGACAATTGCATGAATTGTAATTAAGAATCCTAACACGATTTATCCTTTATAATAATTTGTTACTTGCGCTATTATGCTACAAAAACTATCCTCTTTTAAACTCGCACCGCCAATGAGAAATCCATCCACACCCTCCGTTTGAATCAGTTCCGAAGCATTGTTTTCATTCACGGATCCACCGTAGAGGATGGGTACTTCACCGGAGCTATGACCAAACTCATCATCCAGTATTGTTTTCACATATCCATGTGCCTCTTCTACCTGATCCTTGGATGCAGTTTCTCCTGTACCAATAGCCCATACGGGTTCATAGGCAATAATCAATCTTTCCGCATCGATGGATTCGACTCCTTCTAAGCCCAACTTTATTTGGTGGTGAAGTATTTCATTCGTTCGACTCATCTGCCGATCTTCTAATGTTTCACCAATGCAAAAAATAGGTATGAGTTCCCCATTTAACACTGCATGAATCTTTTGATTAATCCATCCATCCGTTTCGCCAAAAATATGGCGACGTTCAGAATGACCAATAATCACATACTGAACCCCCATGGATTTCAACATTTCAACAGAGATTTCTCCCGTGAATGCACCCTGGGATTCGTGATGGGCATTTTGGGCCCCCACACTTAAAGATGTGCCATCCAATGCATCAACTATGGAAAAGAGCGAGTTAAAAGGCGGGCAGAATATAACCTTCACTTTTTCCTTATCCAATATTCGATTTCGGATTTTACCGACGAAAGAAACCCCCTCGGAAAGTGATTTATGCATCTTCCAGTTTCCAGCAACAATTGGTTTGATTTTCATCCTATAACTCCAATGAATAAATGGCGGGTAACGAATTCCCCGATAACAGTTCTAATGATGCACCACCGCCAGTAGAAACGTGACTTACTTTATCCATCAATCCAAATTTATTAACGGCTGCAGCTGACTCCCCCCCGCCGATAATGGTTATTGTTTCATTGATGGTAACATCCGCCATTCTTTCAGCAATTTTTTGTGTTCCTTGATGAAACCCATCCACTTCAAATACGCCCATGGGACCATTCCATATAATCGTTTTTGATTTTAGAATTATTTCCGAAAAATTGCTGATTGTTTCTGGTCCAATGTCCAACCCCATTAATTTATCTGGAATTTCTCCCACTTTATAAATTTCTGCCTGTTGACTATTATCCATGGATGCGGCACATACGAAATCTGTTGGGAATATCAATTTGGTTTTTCCACGTGCTCTTGACATAATAGCTTTTGCTGTAGCAAGCATAGATCGATCAACCAATGAATTACCAATATCCTTGCCTTGTGCCTGCAAAAAAGTGAATGCCATTCCGCCGCCAATAAGAATATAATCAGCCATTCCTGCGAAATGCCTAATCAAATTTAATTTGGTATCAATTTTTGCACCACCCAAAATCACCGTTAATGGTCTATCCGGTTTAATCATTGCTTCCGATAGATACTGTAATTCTTTTTCAATCAGAAATCCCATACCTTTGTGTGAAAAATGTTTGGTGACACCTACATTCGATGCATGGGCACGATGGGCAGTACCAAAAGCATCATTAATATATACTTGACCATGTTTTGCCAATTGGGCACTAAAAATTGAGTCATTATTTGTTTCTTCTGAATGAAATCGCAAATTCTCTATTAAGTGAATTTCTCCGCCACGGAGCCCGAGAGAAACATCGTGAGCATCTTCTGATATACAATCGCCAGAAAACTTGATAGGCATTTCCAATAAATCTGCCAATGTTTCTCCCGTGGGAATAAGACTTAATTCAGAATCGACTTGACCATTGGGACGACCTAAATGAGACATCAAAACAATATTGGCACCTGCTTTTAGACAATACTGAATTGTTGGAATTGTCGCCTTAATTCGGAAATCATCAACAACACGATCATTTTCTATCGGTACATTAAAATCCACCCGTATGAGGACACGTTTATCTTTTAAGTCAAATGTTTTGAGAGATTTTATCACGAGGTTTTTCTATTGGTTAATGATCGGCGTTGCTAAGGTAAGGGCTGTCACATGTACGGCACCATTATTTTTAAGCGCTTTTGCACAGGCAGACATGGTTGCACCCGTAGTTAAAACATCATCAATAATTCCGATTTTCAATCCTTTCAAGGGGCGGGAAGTTACAAAAGCATTTTCCATATTTTGAAGTCGTTCTTCCCGATCAAGTGTTGTTTGTGAAACCGTGTGTGTTTTTCTTTTTATGATCTTAGGATCCATAGGAATACCCACTTCCTTTGCAAATCCCTTTGCTATCCAAATTGCCTGGTTGTACCCCCGTTCTCTTTTTTTGATATGATGCAGTGGGACTGCTGTTATATAATCTAATTTTTTGTACACGGACGCTTCAAAATTATCGGCAGCTAAATATCCCATTTCTAATCCGATTCGAGCACGATCCGAATATTTCATTTTATGAATGACTTCCTGTAAAATATTATTATACCACCAGCATACATATGCTTCGTCAATATATTTAGAAAAATGAATATCATTGATTCGATTTTGATGGGTAGTTTTTTCCAACCTATCCAAACACGGATTACATAGAATGGCACGATCTATATCCTTATTGCAGGATAGACAAAAATTGGGGAATACCAATTTCATCATTATATTACCGGCAGATTGTAAATAATTCATCGGTTGAATCTACATAAAATTCTATTTATATCGATCGTTGAGTGGCAGTATTTTCATCCAAGTACACAATGGCTTCAAAATCAAAATCCACCCTTAATTTTCAAGATTTGATGCTGCATCGCGTCCATGAAATCCTGTTGGTCGCAAGCCCTTACGATGCGTTCATTTTGGAAGAAGATGGCCGCCTAACCCAACAAATTCTTTATGAATACATCGGGATGAATCTGAGTTATGCTCCCCGTGTCTGGCATGCTAAGAGCGCCAGTGAAGCGATGGATATGCTATCCCATCGAAAATATGATATGGTCATTGTTATGATGCGAATTGCAGATATGGATCCGGTTACTTTTGGCGAAAGAGTCAAGGACCTCTATCCAAAAAAACCGGTTATCCTTCTCGCTTTTGACCCCTCAGAAATAAAACAGCTTCCAGAAATTGGTATCGAAAAATCGATAGACAAAATCTTTATTTGGTCCGGGAATGCCAATGTGTTTCCTGCAATTATCAAATATTATGAAGACAAAAGAAATATTAAACGGGATTATAAAATTGCAGATATTCGATGTATCCTGGTGGTGGAAGACAATCCGAGATACTATTCAACCCTCATGCCGCTTATTTATCGAATCGCTTTAAAGCATGCCCGGGATCTGATTAATAAAAGTTTGTCTGATACCGATCGGTTATTGTTATTCCGTGCCCGGCCAAAGATTATCCTGGTGTCTAATTATGAAGATGCCATCCATTATTATGATAAATATCAACAAAATATTCTGGGAATTATATCAGATGTACGGTTTCCAAAAAATAATAAATTGGATAAAAATGCCGGTGTGAAATTGGTGGAATACATCCGTCAAAAAGATTTTAACATACCTGTATTACTCCAATCCACAAACCCGAATCATTATAAAGATGCCAAAAAAGTAAATTGTACTTTTATCGGCAAAGAGTCTGAGACACTCCTGAAGGATTTGGATGATTTTATCGTTAGCAATTTTGGGTTCGGCGATTTTGTATTCAGGGATTCCAGAGGTAATGAAATTACCCGTGCCAATGATTTACCTGAATTGCGAAAATCTTTGTTGAAAATTCATGAAAAATCATTGGAATTCCATGCTTCAAAAAATCACTTCTCAAACTGGTTGGCTGTCCGGGGAGAATTTTCCCTTGCTTCAGATATTCGTCCCATAAAAATTAATGATTTCGATACATTAGAAGAACTGCGTACATATATCATCGAACGGATTGATATAAGAATTCAAGCTCATCTTGATGGGCGAATTGTCCAATATTCTGCGGCGTCAAAATATGAATCACTCAATTTTGTCCGTTTGGCAAGTGGTTCCTTAGGTGGAAAAGCACGAGGCCTTGCATTTATGAACAACATGCTGGCTGATAATACATTCAAGAAATCCTATCCAAATATTCAAATTCGAATTCCAAAAGTAGCGGTTATTGGGACTGATGAGTTTGATTCCTTTATGAATGATAATAAATTATGGAAAATTGCATTTTCTAAAAAGAAATCTGATAAATCTATTACAAAGGCATTCCTAAAGGCATCCCTATCAAAGAAATTGACATCAACCCTTTCTCGATATTTGTCTGATGTCAAATTTCCAATTGCTGTTCGATCTTCAAGTCTGTTAGAAGATTCCCAGTACCAGCCCCTGGCTGGGATGTATTCCACCTATATGCTTCCAAATTCTGAAAAATCTAAAAAACAACGGCTTGATCAACTGACCAAAGCCATCAAACTGGTCTATGCTTCAACCTATTTTAAAGAGCCCAAATCATTAATCGAAAATTCCGTCCATCGCCATGAAGAAGAAAAAATGGCGGTCGTCATAATGGAATTAATTGGGAAGCAGCATGAAAACAGATTTTACCCCACTGCCAGTGGTTCAGCACAAAGTTTTAATTATTATCCAATTTCCTATATGAAGCGGGAAGAAGGTGTTGCATTTCTTGCGCTGGGTCTTGGTAGAGCCATTGCAGAAGGAGAGAAATCTCTCCGGTTCTCGCCAAAATACCCTGGTATTATACCCCAATATTATTCTGTGAAATCCACCATCACCAATTCACAAAATCAATTTTATGCATTGGATCTCACGAAGGGAAAGGCTTTGCTGGAACACGGGGAAGATGAAAATACAACCGCATACCCTTTGGACTTGGCGGAAAAAGATGGTGAATTAAAATGGGCCGGCAGCGTTGTTTCAGAAGCAGATAATATTGTTCGGGATTCCCTCCGACTTCCAGGTACCCGTGTTATTACTTTTCCATCCATACTCAAATGGAATACAGCACCCGTCACAGATCTGCTTACCGATATATTGGCCTTAGGAGAAAATGCCCTTGGCTGTCCAGTTGAAATTGAATTTGCCATCAATCTTCACAACGACAACACGAAAGAGAATGAATTCTGTTTATTGCAGATTAAGCCCATGGTGATTGGTGGTTTGGACCGGGTTCAGGAAATTGACACTATAGATAAAAAGGATATCATATGTTCCAGCGCTGTGGCATTGGGCAATGGTGTCATTCAAAACCTTCGTAATATTGTCATTGTGGATCCTGATACGTTTGACTCCGCCCATACACAAACCATCGCCCAAGATATCGAACACATAAATAAAATTATGCCCACAGGAGAAAAATTTATTCTGATTGGCCCAGGACGATGGGGTTCCGCAGATCCCTGGTTAGGTGTCCCCGTGAATTGGGATCAAATATCTCAAGCCAAAGTGATCATTGAAGTGGGGATGAAGGATTTTCCCGTAGATCCATCTTTCGGCAGTCATTTTTTTCAGAATGTGACCAGTATGAGAATTGGTTATTTTACCATTGATCATAAGAAAAAGAAGGATGTATTAGATATGAAGTGGCTTCGAGATCAGCACGTAAACTCTGTCACAAAATACACAAAGTGGATTCGTTTAAATGATCCAGTGACTGTCACAATAGATGGACAAACTGGAGAAGGTGTTATTATAAAACCGCTGAATCCGACCAAAGAATTAATGGATGAGGCAGAATCCACTGGTATTTAATGATTATACCACTCCCTGATCCATCATGGCATCAGCCACTTTAATAAATCCAGCTATATTTGCTCCTTTTACGTAATCTGTATAATCACCATTCTTACCATGGGAAACACATGCGGTATGAATACTTTGCATGATGCCGTGTAGTTTCTGATCTACTTCTTCACTGCTCCAAGATATTCGCATTGCATTTTGACTCATTTCCAGACCGGAAACAGCCACCCCGCCTGCATTGGCAGCTTTGCCGGGACCAAACAAAATTTTATGCTCTTGGAAAACTTCAACCGCCGCTGGGAGCGTCGGCATATTCGCCCCCTCAGCAACAGTTGTACATCCATTTTTCACTAACGTCTTGGCTTCGTCCCCGCTAATTTCATTTTGAGTGGCACATGGCAGTGCCACATCACAAGGAACACTCCACGGTCGTTGACCCTCCATAAAAGTGGCACCAAAATCATCAGCATATGCTTTGATTCGGCCCCGTTTCACATTTTTCAGTTCCATCACAAAAGCTAATTTTTCTGCATTAATACCATCTGGATCGTGAATGAAACCGCTTGAATCTGAAAGGGTCACAACTTTTCCGCCCAAATCATTCACTTTTTCTGCCGCGAATTGGGCCACATTTCCGGAACCGGAAATAGAAACGGTTTTACCCTCAAAAGATTCACCTTTTGTATTGAGCATTTCATTCGCAAAATACACACATCCGTATCCCGTGGCTTCTCGTCGAATCAAACTTCCGCCCCAGTTCAATCCTTTTCCGGTTAATACGCCGGTGAACTCATTCCGAATACGTTTGTATTGGCCAAAAAGGTAACCGATTTCACGGCCGCCAACACCAATATCCCCTGCAGGGACATCCGTGTTGGGGCCAATATGATGGCATAATTCTGTCATGAATGATTGGCAAAAGCTCATGACTTCATTATCGGATTTTCCCTTTGGATCAAAATCAGAACCGCCTTTACCGCCACCCATGGGCAGGGTGGTTAAACTATTTTTGAATACTTGTTCAAACCCAAGGAATTTTAAAATGCCCAAGTTGACCGATGGATGAAACCGGAGGCCACCTTTATATGGACCAATCGCCGAATTAAATTCCACACGAAATCCACGATTGACTTCAACATCACCCCGGTCATTTCGCCAAGGAACACGGAAAATAAAAACACGTTCCGGTTCGGTGATTCTTTCTAAAATATTTGCGTGGAGATAATCGGGATGGTCCTGTAGAAAACCCCACAGAGAATCAACCACCTCATGAACCGCCTGGTGAAATTCTTTTTCACCATGATTCTTCGCTTCAATAAAACTCATAAAATCTTCAATTGAATGATACATTATTTCTCCTTGAATAAACCGATTGTAAACTATTACGTTTTTATTGTTATAAAAGCGGCAGAATTTAAAAGTGAATATGGGAAATCACACACAAATAGTTTGAAGAAAAATAATTTATTCCTGTAACTTCGGCGGCTTTTTTAAAGGCAAAATGGCGGCGTAGCTCAGCTGGTTAGAGCACCGGAATCATAATCCGGGTGTCCGGGGTTCGAGTCCCTGCGCCGCTACTTAAAATGTAGCCTTTATCGTGAGATGAAGGCTTTTTTTATAACCTAATTTGAATTATCCGAGGTTCCCTGCCCGACTGCTGACGCAGTCATTCAGGCGGGGAGTCCCTGTGCCGCTACAACAAATAATGTGCATTGAGCATCCCTGCTCAATGGTGAGCGATCCACGACAAAGGCGGACAAGCCCGCCAAAGATCTTTCAATACCAAAATGGGGCGAAAAAGCAAGATGATCGCTCCACATCTACTTAATTTCCTAAATATATATTCACCACATTATGGCGATTCTGGACATGATTTATTAAATAATTTAATCCTTCATCTAAGCGCTGAGGGGAAATTTCCGGATCAATATTCATGTCGTTAGTTCCGTCGATTAAGTGACGAATTAATCCATGAGAAGTGCGGTAGGTATCAATCATTTTTTCAACTGCAAAAGGTCCATCTATTACCATTTGTAAATTGGTTTTGTATTCCTTTTGATAAACGGCATCATCCATGAGAAATCGAATCAAAGGCCAATCATCTCTCACCTCTCCTAAACTTATAGACAGGGCACCCCCGGCCTTTCCCCTGTCCAATGCTTCGTTATGGTCCCAGGTAATCCAAGTGAGCAATGCTGTGGCAGGATCATTATATAAATAATAATTCTGACGCATTTTACCGTAAGAGTCCCAATTCTGAATGGCTGTATTGGTGGCAAGCCATTTGAGGAAAATATCCGTTCTGAATGTGGCTTCAAGTTCACCCCGCCAACTTTCTGGATCCGTCTGACGATTATCGCTGTGGAGCGCATCAAATAATGCAATAATGTCTTTCCAGTCCGAATCATCCTCATTTGTTTTCTTTTCGAAAAATATTTGATTAAATGATCCTTTTGCAAAAGTAGCTCCCTTTCCCTCCGGTTTGTATAAATTTCCATTATCATTGATAAACTGCGTTTCAATCACTGTATCATCCACCACTTCTACGGCGGTGTAAAGCCCCCAGAACTGAGGTCCATCTCCATGGTCAAGATAGATAACATAAAATGCCGTATGAGCCGCAGGAATCCCAAACTCTCTATAAATATCTGCAGCAACCTTTTCTCGCAAAAGAGAATTATCCATAGCATTGGATGACATGGATAATTGTTTAAACCCATAAAAGCGCTGGTTATCAATTTGGGGATAGTCATCCTCATATTCATCAAAATCAAATTTGAGAGGGATTTTCCATTTACCCCGGTGCCATGCAAACTTAATGGTGGAATTTCCTTTAAACCTGACGCCTACTTTATACCATTGTTTGCCATCAAAAAAGAAATCACAAGGAACCCAGATCGGATTTTCATCCACAAAACGGCCGTCCGGGCCTGGATTACCGCTACCAAAAGGACCATATAAATCTGTCATGTTATCCACCATCTTTTGCCAGTTTTTTTCCGAAATAACAATGTCCATTCGATTAACTTTATTCGATGGAAATACAACATGGTAATCGGGATCTGCCTTTTTGCCATGCGTTTCGTCTCTCCAGTCTGGCGTATCGAAGTTAGGTTCGTCAACTTCTTCTGCCTTTTTATCCTCGCAAGCAAAGAAAAGGAAAATCAAAATATAGGCTGGTAATCCTTTTTTCATTTACAACTCTCCCCTTTTATTTTCCTCTCTTTCAAAAGAGGGGTTAGGGGTGAGTTTATTCTCCTCTCTCACTTCCAGCACCTTCAGATCAGCGGAGCAATGGGACAAATTGAATTCTCCACTGTTAGGAATCACATAACAATCTCCTGCTGAAAGTGGTTGGATTCCATCATATGTCAATTCACACGTACCGGTGAGAATAAAATGAAATAAAAATGGACACTCATTCTTTATAATAACATCCGATTGTGGATGAATTGTCTTCGCAGACATCATGCCATTGGTCGCATCCAAAAAACCAAAATCATCATGACCAGTATTCCCCTTGTAATGGACATACTTTTGTCCACCAAACAATCGGTCAGGGATTAACTTTCCGGTGGGGAGTATTAATTCGTGGTCTCTGGCAGTCATGTGCTTTCCTGGGCTGTTTATTTCAATCACTTCCAACCCCTTTTTACATGCTAAAACGCGATGTCGAATTTCCGGCGCCTGCAGAATACAATCACCCCCATTCATGATAAAGGGTTCTCCATGATCTTCATACACCATTTTCGCCCAGCCCTTGTAACAATATATCATTTGGAATCGCAATTGATGATAGTGAACATAATCTGATGTTACCCTACCTTCATTAATCCGAATATGGGAAGCACCAAATCGGTCATTTTGATGATGTAGTAAATTACGATATTCCATACCCACGCGTCCCACAACCCATGGAGAATCATCCGTCATTTTATTTATTTCAAAAGATGAATTTGCGTCCGGCACGTTAATAGGTGGATTCAAGTCAATTGTTTCTATAACAATTCCGTCAAAATTCCCATCAATAATGGATTCAAGATTTGGAAATGGCCCATTGGTCGATTGTCTAAGTTGGATATGTTCTTGTCCGTTTGAAATATCGATAATGGATGGATCTTCAGCAGAATAAATTCGATCAAGTTGGTAGCTATTCTCCTCAGTAAAATATTCTAACGCTTTTTGAATATTTTCGCAAGGAACGATGCCGGCTTCTACTTTATTTTTAATTATAATCAGATGGCCTTTCGTATGAAGTAGAGATTTAAGATATTCTACAAGAAATTACGGAACTCACCTCTTTTTGACCCATCATTTATCTGAATAGTTAATTATAAAGTAACTTTTCATAATTTAGGACAACCATTTATCGTAATTTTCATCTAAATAGGGAACAAATAGAAACCCTGTTTGTTGTAACAAAATCATTCAAATTGGTAAAAGGAAAATTCCATGTTTAAAAAATCACTTTTCGGTAGTTTACTTACATTTATTTTTATGACTGGCTGTACTAAAAAAACTGATACACCCTTTACAATCGATTATGAAAAATACACGTTGAGTAATGGATTAACTGTTATTCTTCACGAAGATAAATCAGATCCCATTGTCGGTGTCGCTATTCAGTATCATGTGGGGTCCAATCGGGAAATTCCGGGACGGACAGGCTTTGCTCACTTATTTGAGCACATGCTTTTTCAGGAATCACAACATGTGGGGCAAGATCAATTTTTCAAAAAAATTCAAAATGTTGGGGGAACACTCAATGGGGGCACCAATAAGGATGGAACTGTTTATTACGAAATAATTCCTAAAAATGCCTTAGAAACTGTTTTATGGATGGAATCTGACCGTATGGGGTGGCTCCTATCCACAGTAACACAGCCAGCTTTTGAAAACCAACAGGAAGTGGTCCAGAACGAAAAACGCCAACGGGTGGATAACCGCCCCTATGGACATGCCAATTATGTCATGATTAAAAATATGTATCCTGCAGATCATCCTTATAACTGGACAACAATCGGTGAATTAGAAGACCTCCAAAATGCAACCCTAAAAGATGTAAGGGATTTCTATGAAAAATGGTATGGTCCCAACAATGCAACCATGGTTATTGCCGGGGACATTAAAAAATCAGAAGTTAAAAAACTGGTCCAAAAATATTTTGGCGAAATAAAACCAGGTCCGGATAATGGCAATCCCACTCCCTTACTTGTGAAACTATCGGAAACTAAAAAAGTATATCACGAAGATAATTTCGCCCGTTCTCCCCGATTAACCATGGCATTCCCAACCGTGGATCAAAACCATGTTGATGCGTCTGCTCTAGAATTATTAAGTCAATTGCTAAGCGACGGGAAAAAAGCACCCCTTTATAAAGTTATTGTAGAAGAAAAGAAACTGGCACCCAGTTTGTTCTCTTATAGTGGAACCCAGGAAATAGCCGGCACATTTAATGTGATTGTAACGGCTTTCCCAACCACCAATCTTACCGATGTTGAATCCGCCGTCCACGAAGCATTTGGCCGGTTTGAAAGTGATGGCTTTACAGCGGAAGACCTAAAACGCCTTAAAGCCAAATATGAAACGGGATTCTACCAGGGGATTTCTTCTGTTTTAGGCAAAGGATTTCAACTGGCTTATTATAACGAATATTTTGGTTCACCCGATGCCATCGCCACTGAGCTTCAAAAAGTCCTGGATGTGAATATGAATGATGTAAAACGGGTATATGAAAAATATATCAAGGGTCAGCATTATGTCATGACCAGCTTTGTTCCCAAAGGAAAAGTTGACCTCGTGGCTGACGGGTCTGTCCTCTTTCCAGTTCAGGAAGAACAAATTGTTGAAAATGTGGTCAAAGAAGCGGGAATTGGCGATATGAATATGGAGAATATTCCTTCAACTTTTGATCGTTCAGTTCCACCGGTAGATGGCCCACAACCACGGCTAAACCTACCCAAAATATGGAAACATGATTATAATAAAGGGATTACCCTCTACGGCGCCAAACTCGATGAATTACCCTTGATCAATTTCGGAATCCAAATTAAAGGCGGTATGCTTTTGGACGACCCAAATAAAATAGGCGTAGCAAATCTCATCACGGATATGATGATGGAAGGGACTGCCAACAAAACGCCCATCGAACTTGAAGAAGCCATTGACGCATTGGGTTCTTCTATTAGAATGTTTACCGGCAAGCAATCCATTAGCGTCGAAGTCACCACACTCAAACGGAATTTTGATGCCACCCTATCTTTGGTAGAAGAAATCTTTTTTGAACCTCGCTGGGATGAAACAGAATTTGATCGCATTAAAAGAGAAACAGCCGAATCTATTAAACGTCGTGCCGCTGTTCCCTCTTCCATTGCTTCCAATGTATATAATAAACTCATCTACGGAGACCATATCCTTGCCAATACATCTGTCGGTACCGTTGCATCTGTAGAATCAATTGTTTTGGATGATTTAAAAAACTTCTATAACAGTAACTTCTCGGCTGACTTGGCCACCATCAGCATTGTGGGAGATGTAACCCGTAGTGGCACCGTTAAGGCATTTAAAGGTATGGTAGAAAAGTGGGTCGTTAAGGATGTGTCCTTTCCTGAATACGAATTGCCCGAACCAGAACATCAAGCGAAGGTATATTTCGTGGATGTCCCCGGTGCAAAGCAATCTGAAATTCGAATTGGTTACCTTGGCTTGGCCCGAACAGATCCGGATTACTACCCTGCCACCGTGATGAATATGAAATTAGGTGGAAACTTCAGTGGAGACGTCAATTTGGTTCTCCGGGAGGAAAAAGGATATACCTATGGTGCCCGGACAGGGTTTAGCGGCTCCAATTTCCCCGGGAAATTCACTGCTTCCTCCGGAGTTCGATCCAATACTACTGAAGAATCCGTCAATATATTTAAGGAATTATTAACAGCCTATCGCAATCCTATATCATCAGACGATTTGGATTTTACTAAAAATGTCCTTATCAAATCTAATGCAAGACGGTTCGAAACGCTTGGAGCACTTCGGGGAATGATTAGTAATATAGCCACTTATGGATTTCCATTTGACTATATCAAAGACCAGGAAGAAACGGTTCGAAATATGTCCGTTGAAGATCACAATGCATTGGCAAAAAAATTGATTCGACCGGATGAAATGATCTACCTAGTTGTGGGGGATGCAGCTACCCAATTGGAAGGGATGAAATCTTTAGGATTTGGAGATCCCATTTTATTGGATGCGGATGGCAATCCGGTTCAGTAAAGCTCCTGTCAAAATATAAATAAAAAACCCTCCAGTAAATTCGGAGGGTTTTTTATAACTTCAACAATGCTGTTTTTAAATTCATTAAACGACTGGACACTTTTCGGAATAATTTTTACCGGAATCATTATTGTACTCGGTATGGCAGAATTCATCCGACATTATAAAAAATGGGCGCCGGAATCCACACGACAATTTGTCCATATTTTCATTGGTCTTATTGTAGCCTCCGGTCCATTTATATTTAATGCTAATATTCAACTCATGACTCTATCTACCTTGTTTATAGTCATTAATATGATTTTATTAACGTCAGGTAAAGTAAAAAGCATGCACGCGACAGAGCGCAAGAGTTATGGCACTGTGTATTTTCCAATGGCCGTATTGATTATGTCATATTTTTGGTGGGATAAACCTATTTCTTTTATTTTAGCCATTATCGTTTTGACCATTGCAGACCCCACCGCGGCGTTTATTGGAAAAAATGGCCGAACCACATTTATTCCCTGGCGGGATAAAAAATCTCGCCGTGGATCTTTGGCCATGTTTGGAACAACCATTTTGATCATCATGCTTGGCACCGATATCCTTGCCAGGGTCTATCAAGCAGCCTTTCTAATACCACTCCCTGTTTTAATCGGATTAAGCATATTCACCGCATTCTCTGCTGCATTAGCCGAATCAATCAGTTTTCGCGGTTCAGACAACCTATCGACGCCACTTATTACTTTTTTGTCCTATGAGATTTTCCTGATTAACTATACCCATGGAACTCTGCCCCAACTCTTGGTATGGACTGTCATTTCAATCGGTATTTTTTCCTTGGCATGGAAACAAAAATCATTATCCACAAGCGGTGCGATTAGTGGATTCTTAATGGGAATTATTATTTTTGGTGCTGGTGGCTGGCCCTGGATCATCCCCCTCGTATTTTTCTTTATTTCGGCCTCCATTTTATCTCACCTTCACCACAAACCTTATTCCCATCGGAATATACTCCAAATACTGGCTAACGGAGGAGTAGGCACCCTTTTCGCTATCATTTATTTTTTCACCAATTTTCCACCAGCCATCGTTTTATATCTTGGGGCTATCGGTGCCGCCACAGCGGATACATGGGCAACCGAAATTGGGTTTTATTCAAAATCTGAACCCAGACTTGTTCTATCCAAAAAAATCGTGGCACGTGGTGTTTCTGGCGGTGTCACATTTCTGGGTACTTTGGGATCGGCTACGGGAGCGTTTATTATCGGAATTCTGGGTGAAGAAATATTGAATTTAAACGACCTGCTCCTCCCCCTCACAATCGCTGGGCTTACCGGATCATTAGTTGATTCAATTCTAGGGCGTTTTATCCAAGCACAATTCAAATGTAGCCAATGCGGCAACCAAACTGAGGATCGATACCATTGCGATCATAAAACAAAGCTGATATTTGGATCAAAGTGGATTGGGAACGACATGGTTAATTTCATCAATACGATAGTGGGCGCATTTGTAGCCTACTTCTTTTGGATGAATTATGGGTAAAATTATAAGTTTTAAAGCGTCTATTACAAATAAAAAACCCCATCCCGATAATCGAGATGGGGTTTTTTATAGAGATGTCGGTTGCGTTTAAATAACTTTATAAACGATTAAACCAACCATGACGATAAGTGCGGTAAAAATCATGGAAACACCCATGTTTCCTTTTTTGATTTCTTCCCATTCGTCAATATCAGTTGAAAGCCAATCGAAAACTTTCAATGCAATACCAACGCCCAGGCCAAAACCGATAGCCGCTGTGATCGCCCATAATAAAGAACGACCGTATTGTGCGAACATGCCGCCCCAACTGGTAGGATCTAACATTCTTCCTCCTTGTTACAGTGTTTGAATTGAATTTTTTATCAGACGCATAAATCCTGCTGAATCAATTTTACCATCCGTCAATTGACGGATTTGACCCGCAGTTGCCTTTGCCGTGATAATTGTATTTTGCCTGGATACCGGGATGATTACCGTTACGTCTGTATCCTCCGGAACAATGGCTGTGTATCCGGGTTTTTTCTTCGCAAATTTTTCTTGATGGTTCATGGCTTGCCCAACGGCAATAAATCCAACCAGCATGACCATTTCAAAATTATTTCGAAGGCTTTCCATTTCAATGGAAAAACTATATGAACCATCCTTATTCTTCGTAAGGGACATTTTCTTTTCATCAACCGTGACCCTGTAATATTTACAGGTATTGGTTACTTTTCGATAAAAGCCATAGTTTGCAAAAGCAAATTGCGAACTCATCACTAAAACAATGAATACTGAGAAAATTCTTTTTGCGGTCATTTATTTACCATTTCTTAACGTTTAACAAGCGCGATTTTACAGGAAGGAGTGTTCCTGAGTCAAGTACCAAATACAATTTCCCCATTCTTCATGACATATCGAATTGGGTGATTTGAGACATAATATGGTATATCCAGCAAACTACTTATACCCCAAATAATCAAGTCAGCAGATTTTCCCACCTTAATCGACCCAATTTTGTCCTCTAAATCAAGTGCCTTTGCACCGTGATAGGTTGCAGCTTGAAAGGATTCTTCAACGGTCATACCCAAATGCATGCAAGCCAACGTCATGATAAATGGCATGGATTGAATATAACAGCTCCCTGGATTAAAATCAGTCGCAAGCGATAGGGTAATCCCTGAATTGATAAGTTCTCTCGCCGGCGCATAGGTGGATTTTCCAAGGAAAAACGTGGTCCCAGGAAGCAAGGTAGCAATCACATTATTCTCCACTAAAGCGTTAATACCGTCTGCGCTAACGGCCATAAGGTGATCTGCCGAAATTGCACCTACTTCCCCTGCCAATTCCGCCGCGCCAGAGTCCACAAATTCATCTGCATGGAGACGCGGTTTTAATCCGTATTTTTTTCCTGTTTCTAATATCCGTTTGGATTGCGCTACCGTGAAGTAACCCTCTTCACAAAATACATCATTAAATACAGCAATGCCCTGCGCCGCAACGGCAGGAATCATTTCATTACAGATGAGATTCACATAACCATCATGATCATCAGCAAATTCCTGTGGAAAGGCGTGGCTCCCCATAAATGTGGGTATCAAATCTATTGCATGGCTTTTATGGACTTTGTGTATAACAGATAAAGATTTTAATTCTGATTCTGTGTCAAGGCCATACCCGGACTTTGCTTCAATGGTCGTGGTGCCACCCGCAATAAATCGATCCATTCGTTGAGATACCTTATCGATTAATTCATCCTCAGACGCATTTCGTACCCCTTCTACACTGGAAACAATGCCACCGCCCTTTTCCGCAATTTTTTCGTAGGTGGCGCCGGCCAACCGCATGGCATATTCTTCATCACGATTATCTAAAAATACAGGGTGGGTGTGGGAATCTACAAATCCGCATGTCACCATTTTTCCACCGCAGTCAATGGCATTTTCCGATTGCCTATCACCGATAGCTGCAATTTTACCATTTTCGATTAGGATTGACGTATTCTCGAAAGATGCCACACCATCAGCGTTGGCGGTCACCAAACACCCTATATTCTTAAGGATTATTGATTTTGGATTGCTGATTTTGGATTGCTGATTATCCAATCCCCATCTCCCATTTTCCATCAACCATCATACATTATCCCTTTTCCATCATAGGAATATCTACATCCCAATCTTTTGCATTTTGAATCGCATCTTTATATCCCGCGTCCGCATGACGTAAAATCCCCATGCCCGGATCATTGGTTAACACCGCTTTTACCCGTTTTTCCATTTCTGGTGTACCGTCCACACAAATGACCTGTCCTGCATGAATAGCGAGCCCCATTCCCACACCGCCACCATGATGTATTGACACCCAAGTAGCTCCACTGGCTGTACTTGTGAGGGCATTGAGCAAGGGCCAATCCGCTACCGCATCAGACCCATCTTTCATAGCTTCTGTTTCCCGATAAGGTGATGCCACCGAACCACAATCAAGATGATCTCTACCGATTACAATAGGCGCCGATAATTCACCACTGGCCACCATTTGATTTAACGCCACACCAAACTTGGATCGCTGTGTATAATCGAGCCAACAAATACGCGATGGTAATCCTTGAAACTGTACTTGTTCTTTCGCCAGTTTAATCCAGCGGGATAGTGTTTCATCTTCTGGAAACATATCTAATAATTTTTCATCGGTCTTATAAATATCTTCAGGATCTCCCGACAGGGCGACCCATCGGAATGGCCCCTTACCTTCACAAAACAAATCACGAATGTAAGCGGGCACAAACCCCGGAAAGTCAAACGCATTTTCTACACCTGCTTTTTTGGCTTGGCCTCGAAGGTTATTCCCATAATCAAAAACAATTGCGCCTTTTTCCTTTAAGTCGAGCATGCCTTGACAATGTTCTGCCATGGCGCGATAACTCTCCTTGATATATTTATCCGGATCAGATTTCCGTAATTCCACCGCTTCTTCATAAGTCATGCCATTGGGCACATATCCATCCAATTCATCGTGCGCGGAAGTCTGGTCTGTAATCATATCCGGCACAATGCCCAATTTCGCCAATTGGGGCACAATATCCGCCGCATTGCCCTGCAGGCCGATAGACAGTGGCTCACCCTTATTCTGGGCATCACGGGCCATGGACAGTGCATCAACCATGGAATCAGTAGCCACATTAAGGTATTTCGTTTCCAAACGTCGTTGGATTCGAAAAGGGTCAATTTCAATACAAATGCAAACGCCGTTATTCATGGTGACAGAAAGTGGCTGAGCGCCTCCCATACCGCCAAGACCGGCAGTGACAACGAGTTTTCCTGTTAAATCAGAATTATAATGTTGCTTTGCGGCGGCGGCAAACGTTTCGTAGGTCCCCTGCAATATCCCCTGAGTACCAATATATATCCAGGAACCGGCGGTCATTTGACCGTACATCATAAGTCCCTGTTTATCTAATTCATTAAAATGATCCCAGGTGGCCCAGTCAGGGACAAGATTGGAATTGGCGATGAGTACGCGAGGCGACCAGGTATGTGTTTTGAGTACTCCCACCGGTTTTCCTGATTGTACCAGCAATGTTTCATCTTCATTCATCCGTTTCAGCGTATTGAGAATCGCATCATAACATTCCCAATTTCGCGCCGCTTTTCCCTTTCCCCCATATACAACCAATTCATCCGGATTTTCTGCCACGTCCGGATCAAGGTTATTTTGAATCATCCTGTATGGCGCTTCAATCTGCCAGTTTTTACAGGTGAGTTTGTTACCCCGCGGTGCGTGGATGATCCGTTTTGACATGCAATTAATCCTTTTCTTTCGTAAAATTACTGCAGGAAATTTAAACAATGCCTGACATACTCCATAACCTTACAATACAATCGTCCGCAGAAAATGTATATGAGGTGCTTACTACCCCAAAAGGGTTAGCCGCATGGTGGACAAAATCGTCGTCCGGCCATCCTGAATTGGGCGCAGAATATCAACTTTTTTTCAGTGATGAATATGACTGGCGCGCCATTGTTCTGGAAAATGATGAAAATACCAAATTTGTGTTAGAGATTACAGCGGCAGATGAAGACTGGACTGGAACAAAGGTCAAATTCTTTTTAACCCGTAAAGGCGATTCTACCGACTTACAATTTGAACATACAGGATGGAAAGAGACCAATGACCATTTTCGAGTTTCCTCCTATTGCTGGGCCAAGTATCTAAGATTATTGAAAAAGTTTATTGAAGAAGGAGTTATTGTTCCCTATGACGAAAGGCAAAATCTATAAAACTTTGTGTAGTAAACTTATTGATGTGAAAACCAATCATAAAATCATTCTTGGCGATTCCAGGAAAATGCATTTAGTTCAGGACAAATCGATTCATCTTGTAGTTACCTCTCCCCCATACTGGCAGCTCAAGGATTATGGCGATAAAAACCAGATTGGATTCGATGACTCGTACGAGGATTATATCAATAATCTAAATTTAGTCTGGAATGAATCATATCGGGTGCTGGATGATGGATGCCGGTTATGTGTCAACATCGGCGATCAATTCGCTAGGTCAGTCTATTATGGTCGATATAAGGTCATTCCTATCCGGACTGAGATTATTAAATTTTGCGAAACAGTTGGGTTTGATTATATGGGTGCCATCATTTGGCAAAAAATAACCACATCCAATACCTCAGGCGGCGCATCCATTATGGGCTCCTACCCATACCCAAGGAACGGTATTCTGAAAATTGATTATGAATTTATTCTATTATTTAAAAAACCGGGAAAACCGAAGAAAATAGATAAAGAAATAAAAGAAAAATCCAAAATGACTTCCAAGGAATGGAATACCTACTTTTCAGGTCACTGGAATTTTTCTGGTGAAAAACAGAAAGACCATTTAGCCATGTTTCCGCTGGAACTACCCAACCGATTAATTAAAATGTTTTCCTTTGTAGGCGATACGGTTTTAGATTCATTCTTGGGAAGCGGCACCACTGCTCTTAGCGCTTTGAATCTTGATCGAAATTCGATAGGATATGAAATTAATAAAGACTTTTTACCCTTAATTAAGGATAAGTTATCGAATGGAACAAATATCGAATTTATGGAAAGTAATCTGACCAATCGTAATTTCAAAAAGTACATCCAAAACTTACCCTACATTTTTAAAGATACCGTTAATATTGATAAAAAAGTAGATCCGAGAAAAAACCAGTATGGATCAAAAATAGATGAAAATGCCAATGGCGACACGATTGATTACTATTCTGTAAAAGAAATTCATTCTCCAAATATTCTCACCCTCAGCAATGGGATGATAATTAGACTTATTGGCGTTAAGCCGATTAAAAGAAAAACATCTGAGGCAAAACAGTTTATCGCAGAAAAAACAAAAGGTCTGAAAGTATTCCTAAAATATGATACCATAGAATTTGATAATCAAAAGAATAGACTCTGTTATTTATATTTAAAAAATAAAACCTTCATTAATGCCCATCTCATTAAAAATGGATTGGCCAAAACCGATAATGGTTTTGACTATAAACATTATAAACGGTTTTTGAAGTATGAAGAAGCTGCCCCTTAATTTCAATTAAGGATCAATTTTCTATCCCCGTGGGTACAACACCTTTTTTATAGACTTAAAGTAACGAGGGTTCTGAACCATCACATTATATGAAAAAAATGATATGCCTTTAAATCGGGTGACGCGGGTATATTTTACTTTATCCACCACCTGCCTGGCCGACTGATTATAAGTGGCAATTCCCATAACAATTTTCTTCCGATATTTGGTGGGGAGATTATCATATATAATATCAATATTGGCGGCGAAATCCTTTAAAACTTTTGTATAATTCATCACAACTGCCTTATCTAAATATCCCGCGGCTAACCATACATCCCATTCCTGATAATAACGATCCCTTGCTTGGTAAAGATTCGGTTTCACTGCTGCAGATAATATCAAATTGGGGCGAATAACATCAATGAGGCTTTTGGTATCACGAACCAATTCTGTAACAGCCTTTCTCCGGGAATCACTCCATTGCCCCGCTTTAGCTGCTGTCATAGGATCTGGTGCGGAAGTGGATAGTTGGAGCACTTTTAATCCATTCTCTTTTCGATATTGCGCAATGGCGTCGGGATTTTGTCCATATTCAGAATCATGATACCGAATATAATCCAAATGAAGACCATCCAGTTCATAATTCTCAATTAATTCTTTAAATACAGAAATTAAATATGGATTAACCTTCGGATGATTCGGTGATAAATATAATCCTTCATTCCCGTTTTTACCTCCATTGAGTTTTTTTAATTCATGGGAAATATTGATTTCACCTCTTTTATTCTGATCCAACCATTCCATGTTTGTATAAAATAAATGGTTTTTTTGAACCGGTTTAACACGAGATGACCAGAGTAAATACGTATTCAACCAGGCATGGACTTTAATTCCGTTTTCCTTTGCCTTCGGAATTAAGTAGGCTAAAGGATCAAAGGATGTATTCTGAATGAGGTGGGATTTAGGCACGAATTCTGATGTGTAATATGCATCGCCTCGACCTCGGACCTGTACCAATATATGGTTAAATCGATTTAACGTAGCAAATTGGATCATTTGATCGATACTTACTTGATTGGTGAGTGTATTGCGAACCACCCATAAATACCGATCTTCGAATTCGCCCCGTCCCGGACTGGAGCCCAAGAGTATAGAAAATAGAAGGGCAACGGAAACCGTTGCCCTTCTATGGATATTTTTGATTGATTGAATCAATAGATCTCTATTCAGAAGCTTCGACCGCTTCTGTAGAATCTACGCTCTCGTAGTCAACCAATTCGATGAGTGAAACAGATGCACGGTCATTATCCCGGAATCCAAGTTTAATAATACGTGTATATCCACCATTTCGTTCCGCATAAACAGGGGCAATCTCATGAACCAAAGTATGGACGACATTTTTCCATGGTAATTTTCTGCTAATTTGACGAATAGAATTCAAATCACCTTTTTTGGCCTTTGTAATTAATGGCTCAATATAAGTACGCAATTCTTTCGCTCGAGAATCCGTGGTCTTGATTCGCTTATGCTCAATTAAATTTGCCGCTAAATTTTTTAGCATCGCCCTCCGATGGGAAGGGTTTACGCCAAGTTTCCGGCCTTTTTTCTGGTGCCTCATGGTTAAACTAAACTTCCAATTTTAGATATTTATCTACGTCCATACCGAAACTGATACCCATTTCATCTAGTTTTTCAACAAGCTCTGTCAGTGATTTACGGCCAAAGTTCTTGTACTTCAGCATGGCGCTTTCTTCTTTACTTACTAATTCGTAAATGTATTTAATTCCAGCCGCCTGCAGACAGTTATGACTCCGAACGGATAATTCCATTTCATCAATCGTTAAGTTCAGTAGATTTCGGATCTTTATTACTTCTTCACTGATTTGCTCTGTTACTTCAAGCACTTCTGGTTTTGCAATCGCTTCAACCAGGCGAAGGTGATCCATTAACACACTGGCAGAATAACTAATGGCATCCTGGGGTGTAATAGATCCATCCGTTTCGAGTTCGATACTTAAGATCTCGATGGGGTCTTTCGCACCGGGAACCGGCTGCACATTATAAGTCACTTTTGTGACCGGATTAAAAATACTATCAATGGCCAAGGTGCCAATCGGTGCATTCGGTAATTCATTTTCCTCTGAAGGCACATATCCTTTACCAACGCCAATACGAATTTCCATGCTTATGGATCCTTTTGCATTAATTTCAGTGATATAATGGTCCAGATTCAAGACTTCAAACTGATCGGTAACATCCTGAATATCCTTTGCAGAAAACACTCGGTTCCCCTTCAAGGATATTTTTACATTGTCCACGTCAGAGTCTGATAATTTAAACCGTACACCTTTCAGGTTTTGGATAATATCAGTCATATCATCTTTCACACCGGAAATGGTTGAAAATTCATGTAAAACATTTTCGACCTTTACATTGGTAATCGCCGCACCTGGAATACTGGTGAGCAATACGCGCCTGAGCGCATTTCCAACGGTAACCCCATAGCCTCTTTCCAAAGGCTGAATGATAAATTTACCATAGGTGTCAGTCAGAGAATTATTATCCGTTTTGATTTTTAAATCGTATTTTTTTGCCATAATAGTTTTATACCTTGTATTTACTTTGAGTAAAGTTCGACTACTAATTGTTCATTGACCGTTAGCGCCATTTCATCTCTTTCCGGAACCGCTAAAAATGTACCTGTCATTTTTGCTTTGTCCAGTTCTAACCAGGGTAATCCGATATCACCCTTAATCCGTTTCATCGCATCCATAATGATTTCCATTTTTCTGGAACGTTCACGAACCTGAATAACATCACCCGGTTTCACTGTGGCCGATGGATAATTACATTTTCTGTTATTCAATAAAAAGTGCGCATGGCTTACCATTTGCCGTGCCTGAGATCTTGTAGATGCCAAACCAAGACGATACACTACATTATCTAATCTGCATTCCAGCAATTGCAGCAAATTGGTTCCCGTTTCTCCGGTCATCTTTTCTGCTTTGTGAAAATAATTTCTAAATTGACGTTCCAATACGCCGTACATGGCTTTTATTTTTTGTTTTTCCCTTAATTGAACGCCATAATTAGATAAACGCCGTCGACGGGTAGGGCCATGTTGTCCCGGTGTATAAGGTTTTTTGTTTAGCAGACTGTCGTATTTCGGGTTTCCAAAAATGTTCTCCCCGAATTTGCGGACAAGTTTGCCTTTAGGTACGCTTGATTTTGCCATTAAACTCTCTTTTTAAACACGTCTTCTTTTGGGTGGACGACAACCATTATGGGGCAAAGGAGTTACGTCACGGATGGAAGTTATTTCCAACCCAGCAACGGCCAATGCTCTCATGGCTGATTCACGACCGGAGCCCGGCCCTTTAATTTTTACTTCTATGGTTTTCATCCCCATAGATATTGCTTCATTCCCAACTTTTTCTGCAGCCATTGTAGCTGCAAATGCTGTACTTTTCCTTGATCCTTTAAAACCACTTGTCCCAGCAGTGGACCATGCAACTACATTCCCAAACTTATCTGTCAACGTAATATGGGTATTGTTAAAAGTTGCCTTAATGTGGGCAATGCCCGCCGCGTCGACGGATTTTTTCTTTCTTTTCTTCTTTATTTCTTTGATTGGCTTAGCCATTCGTATTATTCCTCTTTCCTTCCAAGTCCGATGGTCCGACGTTTACCTTTACGGGTTCTTGCATTCGTTTTGGTTCGTTGACCGTTTACCGGCAATCCGCGACGATGCCGTAATCCCTGGTAACATCCAATATCTCTTTTACGTTTGATATTCATTGAAACAAAAGTACGTTGTTCACCTTCTACTTTAATTTCCAATGTCGAGATTGCATCTCGAACAGATGCCACTTCACTATCTGATAAATCTTTTACCCTCGTGTCCTTATTAATTTTTGCATGATCGCAAATCTCATTCGCCAGTGTTAAACCAATACCATGGATATAACATAGCGAATAAGGAACTTTTTTATCGCGGGGAATATCTATACCTGCTATACGCGCCACTAAATACTCCTATCCTTGTCTTTGTTTGTGTTTTGGATTTGTGCAAATAACTAATACCACACCTTTACGGCGAATGATTTTACATTTATCACAAATCTTTTTTACTGAAGATCTTACTTTCATGACTTCCTACTTATTTCGATACGTGATTCGACCCCGGGATAAATCATAGGGTGAAATCTCTAATTTTACCATATCCCCTGGCAGTATTTTAATAAAATGCATACGCATTTTTCCGCTGACGTGTGCCAATACTTCATGGGTACTGTCACCAATTTCTACCTCTACCCGGAACATGGCATTGGGGAGTGTTTCTTTAATAATTCCTTCAACCTGAATATTCTGCTCTTTAGTCACGGGCGGTAACACTCTGGCTTAAAATAATAGGACCATTCTTTGTGATGGCAATGGTATGTTCAAAATGGGCAGAATCCTCACCATCAACCGTCCGGATGGTCCACCCATCCGTATCTGTTTTTACTTCTTTTACACCTTGATTAATCATGGGCTCAATAGCTATACACATTCCCTCACGCAATTTATATCCCTGTTTCGGTTGACCATAATTTGGAATTTGCGGTTCTTCATGAAGTTTGGTACCGATACCATGCCCCACCAATTCGCGAACCACTGAATAACCAAAAGCTTCCACGTAAGATTGGATGGCATAACCAATATCGGAAACATAATTACCAGGAAAGGCCTGGGCAATGCCTTTTCTCAGAGATTCTTGCGTAATCTCCATTAATTTTCTTTTTTCGTCGGAAATTTTACCAACAGCAAATGTTTTTGCGTGATCTCCATAATATCCTTCTTTTTCAGCACCACAATCAATTCCAACAATCTGCCCTTCTTCCAAAACACGATTCGTCGGTATACCATGAACTACTTCATCATTCACCGATATACACAATGTTGCAGGAAACCCCATATATCCCTTAAATGCAGGCCGGGCACCTTGCGATCGAATAAACGCCTCTGCTTTCGAGTCAATATCAATAAGATTTGCACCCGGTTTAATGTCATTGCTGATAAAGTCTAGTGTATCCGCAACAATCTGGCAACTGGCAGTAATCAGGTCAATTTCACGCTGGGTTCGAATATGAACCATTTACATCCGCCTCCGGCCACGAATTTTTCCCTTACTCAAAAATCCGTCATAATGGCGACTCATGAGATGGGATTCAATTTGCTGTAATGTATCCAACGAAACACCTACTATAATCAGCAAACTTGTACCGCCAAAAAATGATGCTAAATCATAACTCACGTCCATGGCTTGCATAAGTATATACGGAAAAATAGCTACCAACGCCAACGCAAAGGAGCCGGGCAATGTAACCCGTGATAAAATGTTGTCGATATATTCTGCTGTTTTTTTCCCTGGACGAATACCCGGGATGAAACCGCCATGCTGTTTCATTTGTTGGGACACCTGATTTGGATCAAAAGCAATTGCGGTATAAAAGTAAGTAAAGAACACAATCATAATCCCAAAAACAAACCAATAAAATGGGTGGTCAAACGAGAACCATCTTAATACACCCTGCATAAACTCATTTTCGCTAAAAAACGTGGCAACGGTACTGGGTATAAACATGATGGACTGTGCAAAAATAATGGGCATAACTCCAGCCGTATTTACTTTAAGTGGAATATGCGTGGATTGTCCACCATAAACTTTTCGTCCCACAACCCGTTTGGCATATGAGACAGGAATTTTTCGTGTTCCTTGCGTTAAGAGAACTACAAAAGCAATCACGGCAAACATAATACCCAGTAATATAATTTCGCTCAGAATTCCCCGAACACCTTCACTGATTAATGTTATTTCGCTCACAATTACATTTGGAATTCTGGATACGATTCCCACCATTATAATTAAGGAAATTCCATTTCCAATTCCCCGTTCAGTAATCCGTTCACCCAACCACATGAGTAAAATTGTTCCTGTAATTAAACTCACCATACCGGTAAATATAAACCCAAAACCCGGGTTTATCACAACAGACTGCCCACCAGCAGACATGGATGGTAAAAAGACTGCCACAATACCATAGGCCTGCATGGCTGAGATTAAAACAGTTAAATACCGGGTGACTTGGGTGATTTTTTTTCGACCCGCTTCACCTTCTTTTTGCAAACGTTGAAAATAAGGGACAACTGTACTCATCAACTGAATAATAATCGAAGCTGAAATGTAAGGCATGATCCCAAGGGCAAATAAGGTCGCTTTTTCGAATGCACCACCTGCAAACAAGTTGTACAAACCAAAAAGTGTATTTTGTAATCCCTCAAATGCAACAGCTAAAACATCACCATTAATGCCAGGGATTGGTATGTGTGCACCCAGGCGAACTACAACCAAAATGCCCAACGTAAACAAAATTCGTCTACGGAGTTCAGGTATGGCAAATATATTTTTGAATTTATCGATCACTGTTCTGTTACCAACCCACCTGCTTTTTCTATTTTTTCTTTAGCAGATGTACTAAAAGAACTCGCAGAAACATTTACCTTTTTAGTCAAATCTCCATCACCCAATACCTTAATAGGACGTAAGGCATATTTTATCAGACCTTTTTCCATCATAACACTCGGGTCAATCGTATCCACATCTAATTTTTCTAAATCTGATACATTAATGAGTTGAAATTCTTTTTTGAATATATAATTAGAGAAACCACGTTTCGGCAATCGGCGGTATAGTGCCATTTGTCCGCCTTCAAACCAAGGACGATGTTTCGACCCGGAGCGAGAATGATATCCATTTTCTCCACGACCCGCATCTTTTCCCCATCCTGATCCTTGTCCACGCCCTACTCGTTTTTTACTATGAGTTGCACCCTTCGAGGGTTTTAAAGCTCCAAGTTTCATTTTTATTCCTCAACCTTTACAAGAAAATTGACACGATTTATCATTCCCCTAAGTACAGGAGAGTCAACCTGTTCTATCGTTTGATGCATTTTACGCAAACCCAACGCCTTGAGCGTTGCTTTCGCTTTTTTCTTATACCCAATAGCACTTTTTATTTGCGTAATCTTTAATGTATTTGCTTTGGCCATGATTAATTAAACACTTCCTTAATCGTCATACCTCGCTTATTGGCTACAGATACCGCATCCTGTAAATCCAACAATGCCTGCATGGTTGCTTTGGTTAAATTTGTAGGATTATTTGATCCAAATCGTTTGGTTAAAATATTACGAATGCCCACCTGTTCCATGACAGATCGAACAGCTGCGCCGGCAATAATTCCGGTACCTGGTGCTGCGGGTTTCAGCATCACCTTGCTGGCACCAAAACGGGATATAATTTTGTGAGGAATGGTACCATTGATCACTGGTATCTTTACAATATTTTGCTTCGCATTTTCTTTGGCTTTGTTAATTGCTGACATGACTTCACCGGCTTTTCCTTGACCGATGCCAACATGGCCTTTTCCATCACCGACGACAACTAAAGCGCCAAAACGAAAATTTCTTCCTCGGGAAGTCACCTTCGATACACGAGAAATTCGAATGACTTCTTCTTCTTTAAGATCTAATTCTGCAGGATTAATCATAACTCTCTATTCTTTAAAATTTTAAACCGGCATCTCTCGCAGCTTCAGCAACTGCTTTCACACGGCCTTGATAAGGATACCCATTTCTATCAAATACAACTTTACTCACTTTATTTTTAACAGCCAGTTCTCCAATTGCAGTTCCAACGATGGTGCTGATTGCTTTTTTAGAATCTGCTTTTGCAACCTCCTTTTCAATCGTTTTATCTAAAGAGGAAGCTGAAGCAAGTGTTGTACCGCTCAAATCATCAATGACTTGGGCGCTGATATGTTTATTGGAACGATAAACAACCAAACGCGGTCTTTCAGGATGACCGTAATTATCCCGTTTACTACGATTACGTCTGCGCTGATTACGCATTTCTGTTGCTGATAATTTTCTCATTCTGATTCACCGCCAACTGTTTTACCTTGTTTCGATCGTACATATTCGTCTTTATATCGAATCCCTTTACCCTTGTATGGCTCAGGTTTGCGAAAAGATCTAATTTTTGCAGCCACTTCACCCACCAATTGTTTATTGATTCCCGATACATTGACTTCGGTACGATTGGTTTTAATCTCAACACCAATAGGTGGTTCAAAATATATATCATGAGAAAACCCAAGTTTTAGCACGAGGAATTTTCCCTCCATATTTGCCTGATAGCCCACTCCTCTAATTTCTAAATCTTTTGAATACCCCTCGGAAACGCCCTGTATTCCATTGGCAATTAACTGACGTGTGGTTCCATGGAGAGATCGATGTGTTCTAGAATCCGATGGACGCTCCACGAGAATTGTACCATTATCCTGTGTCACTGACATATCGCCGTGAAAGGGTACATCCAATGTACCTTTTGGGCCTTTTATACCCACCATACCCGCATTCACATTCACAATGACATCTTTGGGAATTTCTATAATTTTTCTACCAATTCTTGACATATTATTTTACCAAACGTTGCATAATATTTCGCCGCCAACACCAAATCGTTTGGCCGCTTTATTTGAAATAACACCTCGTGATGTGGAAAGAATTGAAATGCCTAACCCATCCAGAACACGGGGAATATCATTACGGCCAACATATAATCGTCGTCCAGGTGTACTCACCCGTTCAATACATGTGATGACTGCTTTCCCATGATAATCATATTTTAAGAAAACGCGTATAGAAGATTTCACACCATTATTGATAAACATGAAATCTTCAATATATTTTTCTTCTTTTAAAACAAATGCTATTCGTTTCTTCAGATTAGAGGACGGGATATCTACAAATCGTTTATCCACAGCCATCGCATTCCGAATACGTGTAAGCATGTCTGCAATTGGATCGGTCATTGCCATACTATTATTCTCCTACCAACTTGCTTTAATGACACCAGGAATTTCACCTTTCAATGCCATTTCTCTAAAACAGATACGGCAAAGTCCAAATTTTCTCAGATACCCATCAGGGCGACCACAGTTAAAACAGCGGTTATATCCACGCGTGCTAAATTTTGGTTTTCTCTTTGCCTTAATTATTAATGATTTTTTTGCCATTAAGCGGCCTCATTTATTTCGTCTTGTTTCACCGGTTTATCCCGTAAAGGAAGACCCATTAATTTTAACAAATGATATGATTCTTCATCCGATCCAGCTGTGGTTATAAATGAAATATCCATGCCACGGATACTATCAATTCTATCATAATTAATCTCGGTGAAAATAATTTGTTCTTTCACACCAAATGAATAATTACCGCTGCCATCAAATGACTTAAATGATAATCCTCTAAAATCGCGGGTTCGAGGAAGTGCAATACTAATCAATCTTTCCATAAAATCATACATCCGGTTACCGCGGAGTGTAACTTTACAACCCACGGGAAATCCTTTTCTGATTTTGAAATTTGAAATATCCTTCCGAGATTTAGTTACGACCGGTTTCTGACAGGATATAAGGGTTAATTCCTGGACGGCACTTTCCAGTTTTTTGGGATTATCCTTAGCATCTCCAATACCCATATTAATTGATATATGGCTAACCTTTGGTACTTCCATCACATTTTTATAACTGAATTGTTCCATCATCCCCATTACAACTGTATCTTTGTAACGCTTACGTAAACTTGGAACGTATTTTGTATTCTTTTTATCAGCCATAATTCTTAACCAATCTCTTCACCCGTTCTTTTTGATATTCTAACTTTTGAACCATCTTCTAATTTTTTATATCCTATTCGGGTTGGCTTTCCACCGTGGACAACCATCACATTAGAAACATGTAAGGTTCCTTCCCTTTCTACGATGCCGCCTTGAGGGTTATCTTGAGATGGGCGCGTATGGCGTTTAATTAAATTAACACCTTCGATGATAATGCGTTCTTTTTTTGGGAATACATGAAGTACTTTTCCTTCCTCACCACGATGGTTTCCACTAATGACATGGACGGACATTCCTTTTTTGATATTCATTATAAAACCTCCGGTGCCATGGATACAATTTTCATATAACCACTGTCACGAAGCTCACGAGCGACCGGACCTAACACCCGGGTACCTAGCGGGTCTCCGGCGGCTGTAAGTAACACTGCCGCATTGTCATCAAAGCGAATATAAGATCCATCGGATCTTCGTACTTCTTTCTTAGTGCGCACTACGACAGCACGGGATATATCACCTTTTTTAACCATTCCACCTGGAATGGCTTGTTTCACCGTCACAACGACAATGTCGCCAATCGATGCATAACGGCGTCGACTGCCTCCCAATACTTTGAAGCATAATACTTCTCTTGCGCCAGAATTGTCTGCGACTTTCAGTCTTGTTTCCTGTTGAATCACTTCATTTACCCAATTTTAATAGATTCACGAATTATTTCTTTCACACGCCAACGTTTTCTTTTACTCATGGGACGCATCGAGCTAATCTCCACAATATCACCAACCTTTGGTTTGACTGACTCCACATGGGCGAAATATTTTTTAAATCTTTTCACAAATTTTTGATAAACAGGGTGAGGAATTTTACGCATAACCTGGACAACGACAGTTTTATCCATCTTATCACTCACAACTTCCCCCACTAACGATTGTCTTTTTCTATCAGCCAAAATTAATCCTCATTCTTTCCGCCACGAAGGCCAAGATCAAATTCTTTTTTTACCGTTTTTAATTGTGCAATTTCCTTTTTCAAATGTGAAATACGGATCGGATTTTCAAGCTGATGCAATGCCTTTTGGAACCGCAGGTTTTGCAAATCTTCCAAATTATCATGAAGCTTTGCATCTATATCCGTCATAGATAACTCGTTTAATTCCTGTCTTTTCATTATACTTCTCGTCTGCCAACTATTTTAGTTTTAATTGGCAATTTATGTGATGCGTTATGGAATGCCTCTTCGGCACCTGCGCGATCAACACCTTCAACTTCAAACAAAATTCGGCCTGGCTTTACAACAGCTACCCAATATTCTGGAGATCCTTTTCCTTTACCCATTCGGGTTTCAGCCGGTTTTTTTGTAATCGGTTTATCTGGGAAAACACGAATCCACATTTTTCCAATTTTTCTTACTACTCTTGTGATGGATATACGACATGCCTCAATTTGACGACTGGTTATCCATCCAGCTTCAACTGCTTTTAAACCGTAACTACCAAAAGCAACATAATCTCCACCTTTTGCCATCCCCCTGCGATTCCCTCGATGATGTCTTCTAAATTTGGTTTTTTTTGGTTCTAACATGATTTATTTCCTGGTTGATTCGCCCTTGCAAATCCAAACTTTAATTCCAATGATTCCATATTGTGTATGGGCTTCCGTTAATACATAATCTATATCCGCCCGCAACGTATGTAACGGCACCCGTCCTTGGGAAAATTTCTCACTTCGGGCAATTTCTGCCCCACCCAACCGACCGGCAACATTAATACGTATTCCATCGGCTCCCATACGCATGGTGGATTGAATTACCTTATTTACCACACGACGATATGAAACTTTTTTTGTCAACTGATGAGCAATGTTTGCCCCCACAAGTGCTGCATCTAATTCAGGCCGCTTTACTTCAGATATATTAACCTGAACGTTTCGCTCGGTCAATTGTTTGATCTCATCTTTCAAACGATTGACTTCTTCCCCGCCTTTTCCGATGACAATACCGGGACGCGCCGTATGAATTGTAACTGTTACCGTCTTCGAAGTCCGACTAATCTCAACTAGAGAAATACCAGCATTAGGTAACCGGGCTTTTATATACTTTCGTATGCGGACATCTTCTTCAAGGCCTGCTGCAAAAGATTTACCTGCAAACCAGGTAGAACGCCAATTTTTATTAATCTGTAGTCTGTACCCGACTGGATGTGTTTTTTGACCCAAAAGTTCTCCTTAATTTTTCTCGTCGGATACGACGATTGTTAAATGGCTTGTTGGTTTATTTAATTTGGAAATGCGTCCCATAGATGCGGCACGAAACCTTTTCATATGCGGTCCACCATCTGCATAACATTCTTTAATATGCAAATCTTCTGTATTCACATCAGTATCTGATTCGATATTCATCAAATTTGCAACAGCAGACCGAACCGTTTTTTCAATTTGAGTTGCTGCTTTCGCTTTCGAAAAATGAAGAAAATTTAACGCATCTTCAACTTCCCGGCCACGTACCTCATTGAGCACAACGCGAATTTTCCGAGGAGATTGCCGAATATGTCTCGTAATTGCTTTCGCTTCCATGGTTCTTACTTTCTATCTCCGGAATGTAATCTAAAGGTTCGAGTGGGAGCGAATTCGCCAAGCTTATGTCCAACCATATTCTCATATATGAAAACTGGAATAAATTTATTTCCATTATGAACAGCAAAAGTATGACCCACAAAATCAGGGGTAATCATAGAACGGCGGGACCAAGTTTTAATTACTTTTTTCTTTCCGCCTTCATTCATTTTTTCAACTTTTTTTTCAAGTTTGGCATCAACAAATGGTCCTTTTTTCAGTGAACGGGCCATCCTATTTTCTCCTTTTCACAATATATTCATTCGATTTTTTATTCTTTTTCCGGGTTTTATATCCTTTTGTTGGCTGTCCCCAAGGTGATACTGGATGGCGACCTCCTGAAGTTTTTCCTTCACCTCCGCCGTGAGGGTGATCTACTGGGTTCATCACGACACCTCGAACCGTTGGACGCTTGCCCAACCATCGGCTGCGTCCCGCTTTTCCGGAAACGACCTGTTCATGGGATTTATTTCCAACTTCACCAATCGTAGCATAACAATCTTTACGTACTTGACGAATTTCACCCGAAGGCAATTTTAGAGATGTAAAACCACCATCATGGGCCAGGACTTGTGCACCGGCACCGGCACTTCGAACCATTTGTCCGCCACGACCGGGTGCTAATTCTACATTATGCACAAACATCCCTGTGGCTATCTTACCCACAGGCAATGCATTTCCAAGTCTAAGCGGTGCATTTTCACCCGAAATAATATCATCGTCAATCTTTATACCAAACGGCGCCAGGATATACCGCTTTTCGCCATCAGCATAAAACAATAGTGCAATATTTGCGGAGCGGTTAGGATCATATTCGATCGCTGCCACTTTCGCTGGAATTTCAAATTTATTTCTTTTAAAATCAATGATGCGATATCTGCGACGATGTCCACCGCCACGGTGCCTAACCGTAATTCGGCCCATGTTATTTCGGCCACCATTTTTTCGCAGTTCCCTCGTTAAACTTTTTTCCGGTGTACTTTTAGTAATTTCGGAAAAATCCGGACGTGTTGCAAATCGATTCCCCGGCGTGGTTGGCTTTATTGTTCTCACACCCATTATTCAGCCGCTTCCCCTCTAAGTAAATCAATGATATCGCCTTCTTTTAATGTGACGATTGCTTTTTTCCAACTGGCACGAAATCCTTGGGTGCGAATCGTTTGTCCGCCGCTTCGAACCGTCATATTCTTCTCTTTACCCAATCGATTCATCGTTGCAACTTTTGTCACTTCCACATCAAATTTTTCTTCGATTGCTCGTTTTATTTCGATCTTATTTACACCCTTTTCTACTTGAAAAGCATACTTTCTCTCTTCATCTTCTAATCGACTTATTTTTTCTGTAAATAATGGGCGTATAATCGTTTTTTGATAAGACATTATGATTTGACCATTAATTGTTCATTTAACAATGCTAAACCAGCTTTTTCAACAAGAAGGACTTCGCAATCCAATAAGTCATAAGTACTGGCAGAAGTCGCTTCAACTACATAAATATTTGGAATATTTCGGGCAGCCAAGAAAACATTGTCATTATAAGATGCAACCATAATGGTTACCTTTTTGCCCTGAAGATCCAATCCATTCAAAAAGGATATGAATTCTTTTGTTTTTGGTGCCGATACAGAAATCTCATTAACTATAACTAATTCACCTGCACTCGCACGCTTTGATAAAACAGAACGACGTGCCAATCGTTTCATCTTCTTTGGCATTCTGTTTACATATTTATGGGGTTCTGGGCCGAAAACAACACCGCCACCTTTCCATAAAGGAGAACGAATGGTTCCCGCACGCGCGTTACCACTTCCCTTCTGTTTAAATGGTTTTTTCCCACCACCACTAACCGCCGATCGATTTTTTGAAGAATGGGTTCCTTGGCGACTGTTGGCTAATTCTGCAACAACAGCCTGATGGACCACACTTTCATTGGGTTTGATTCCAAAAACGGAATCGTCCACTGTTACAGTCGAGCCTTTTCCACCATCCTGATTGATTACTTTTAACTTCATATTTACTTCGTAATGAATATAATTCCATTTTTGGCACCGGGAACTGCGCCTTTTAATAAAATTTGATTTTTCTCTGAATCGACCGATATAACTTCAAGGTTTCGTACCGTCATTCTCTTATTCCCATATTGTCCAGCCATTTTCATTCCCTTAAAAACACGGGATGGATCGGATGCCTGCCCAATAGATCCTGCAGATCGTGGATGCTCCCTTTGACCGTGCGTTTTTGGACCTCCTTTAAAGCCATGACGCTTCATGACTCCTGAGAATCCTTTTCCCTTCGTTGTGCCAGCCACATTAACATATTCACCTTCTTTAAATAATGAAACACCAAATTCTTGACCCGTTTTGTATTCGTAATCCGGTACCGGTACAAATTCTGCCAAAACACGTTTTACATCAGTCTTTGCTTTCTCAAAATGACCATTCAATGCTTTATTAGAATGTTTATTCTTCCGTTCGCCATAACCTACTTGAATCGCATCATAGCCATCGGAAGCATGTGTTTTAACCTGAGTCACCACACATGGGCCGCCTTCAACTACTGTAACGGGAATAGCTTGGCCACCATCGTTGAAAATTTGCGTCATTCCAATTTTTTTCCCGATCAATCCTCGCATATTTAAACCTTAATCTCAATATCCACACCGGCAGGGAGATCGAGTTTCATTAATGCTTCGACTGTTTTGGGTGTTGAGTTTAAAATATCGATTAAACGTTTATGAATTTTAGTCTGGAATTGCTCTCTTGATTTTTTATTTACAAATGGAGATCGCAATACGGTATAAACAGTTCTTCGTGTTGGCAAAGGAATTGGACCTGAAATGATCGCACCGGTGGATTTTGCCGTTTTAACAATTTTTTCAGTAGACTTATCAATCAAGGAATGATCGTAAGCCTTTAAACTGATTCGGATAGTTTGTTTAGCCACCGTCTTCCCTATTCCGTAATCTCAGTTACCACGCCAGCACCAACCGTATGCCCACCCTCACGAATGGCAAAACGCAGTTCCTTATCCATGGCAATTGGCATTATCAGTTCAATATCAAGTTCCACATTATCTCCCGGCATTACCATCTCTGTACCTGAAGGCAATGTGGCCACACCTGTTACATCCGTTGTCCGGAAGTAAAACTGAGGACGATATCCATTGAAAAACGGGGTATGACGGCCACCCTCATCCTTCTTTAGTACATATACACTGGCTTTAAACTTTGTATGGGGCGTAATGGAACCCGGCTTTGCCAATACCATACCGCGCGTGAGTGATTCTTTATCTATACCACGTAGCAGTAATCCGGCATTGTCTCCGGCCCGGCCTTCATCCAACAGTTTCCTAAACATCTCTACACCGGTCACTGTAGTCTTTTTGGTCTCTCCCATTCCAATCATTTCCACTTCATCACCGACCTTAATAATTCCACTCTCTATACGGCCCGTTCCTACGGTACCACGACCTGTAATTGAGAATACATCCTCCACAGGCATTAAGAATGGTTTGTCAATATCACGCTTTGGTTCAGGGATAAAACTATCACATGCTTCCAGGAGTTCTGTGATACAGGCAGTTGCGGCTTCATCGTTCACATTATTCAGCGCATTTAAGGCACTGCCTTTAATAATAGGAATATCATCACCAGGGAAGTCATATTCGTTTAATAAATCTCTTAGTTCCATCTCAACAAGCTCGATGAGCTCTTCATCATCTACCTGATCTATCTTATTCATAAATACAACGATAGAAGGCACATTAACCTGACGAGCCAGAAGCACATGTTCTCTAGTCTGAGGCATAGGGCCATCTGCAGCGGATACCACTAAAATACCCCCATCCATTTGAGCGGCACCTGTAATCATATTCTTAATATAGTCTGCGTGACCGGGGCAATCTACGTGCGCATAATGACGATTCTCCGTTTCATACTCTACATGAGCTGTCTGAATCGTTATACCACGCTCTCTTTCTTCCGGGGCATTATCGATACTATCGAAAGAACGGGTCTCACTTAAACCCTTCGCTGCCTGCGTCATCGTTATCGCGGCAGTCAACGTTGTCTTACCATGATCTACATGGCCGATTGTCCCAATGTTTAAATGGGGTTTATTGCGTACAAATTTTTGTTTTGACATAATTTAAGATCCCTTCTTTTTAAGAGGCTTTTCCATGCGCCATTTCGATAATACTTTCTTTTACCGAGGCAGGTACTTCTTTAAAGTTTGAAAATTCCATATGAAACACGGCACGACCTTGAGTTATCGACCGCAAATCTGTGGCATAACCAAACATTCTTGCCAAAGGTACGACTGCATTTACTACATGCGCATCTTTACGTTGTCCCATACTCTCAATATTCCCACGGCGCGAATTAATATCACCCATAACATCGCCCAAATATTCTTCAGGCACAACCACTTCTACCTTCATCATAGGCTCCATCAATACGGGTCCTGCTTTTTTACACGCTTCTTGGATAGCCATAGAACCAGCAATTTTAAACGCCATTTCAGAGGAGTCAACATCATGGTACGAACCATAAACAAGCTCAACACGAATATCTTCAATCGGGTATCCGGCAAGGACGCCATTCTTAATGGCTTCTTGCATTCCTTGACTAACTGGTTGAATATATTCCCGAGGTATAGCACCTCCGACAATTTTATCCTCGAAATGATAACCTTTGCCCACCTCATTTGGCTCGACATTAATCACAACATGACCATACTGTCCACGACCACCAGACTGACGAGCAAATTTCACGTCGATTTTTTCAACACGCTTCGTAATTGCTTCTGTGTATGCGACCTGCGGTGTACCTACGTTTGCTTTTACATTGAATTCACGCAACAAACGATCGACTAAAATCTCTAAGTGAAGCTCTCCCATACCAGCAATAATTGTTTGACCTGTATCAGGATGGATTGAAACTTTAAAGGTAGGATCTTCTTCAGAAAGCTTTCCAAGCCCTTTTGACAACGCATCTTGATCAGCTTTTGTTGCCGGCTCAACAGACACCTCAACAACAGGTTCTGGGAATTCCATTGATTCTAACAGAATCAGATTTTTTTCTTCGCAAAGCGTATCTCCAGTATGCGTATTCTTCAACCCAACAGCTGCAACAATTTCACCAGCAGATACTTTTTCTAATTCTTCTCTTTTATTGGCATGCATCAATAAAATCCGACTAATTCTTTCTCGCTTACCCGTATTTGGATTCGCAACATAAGAGCCGGCATTTAAACTACCAGAATAAACGCGCATGAAAGTTAATTTCCCTACATATGGGTCCGTCATTACTTTAAACGCTAAAGCACTAAACGAATCGTCCACACTTGGCTCTCTCGTTATGACTACATCAGAATCATCTGGATCATATCCATTGATTGAGCCAATATCAAGAGGAGAGGGTAAAAAATCATTTACAGCATCCAATAGTCGCTGAACACCTTTATTCTTAAAGGCAGAGCCACATAAGGTTGGTACAAATGTATTATCTAAACACCCTTTTCGAATTGCGGCTTTTAATTCATCTTCAGTGATTTCTTTTTCGTCTAAATATTTTTCAAGAAGATGCTCATCGTAACTTGCCGTTTCTTCTATGAGGTGGTGACGCCATTTTTCAGCCTCTTCGACCATATCATTGGGGATATCCCCAATTTCAAAGTGAGCACCCAATGAAGATTCATTATAAAGAATAGCTTTCATGGTAATTAAATCAATAATTCCCGTAAAGATATCTCCGGCACCAATGGGTAAAACAATTGGAAGTGGATTCGAACCTAAACGCTCTTTAATCATTTCTAATACATGATAAAAATCAGCACCGATTCGATCCATTTTATTTACAAATGCAATCCTTGGCACCCCATATTTATCAGCCTGTCGCCAAACGGTTTCACTTTGAGGCTCCACACCGCCGACAGCACAAAATACTGCGCACGCACCATCCAACACCCGGAGAGAACGCTCCACTTCTACAGTAAAATCAACGTGCCCAGGAGTATCAATTATATTAATTCTGTGATCCTCCCAAATAGCTGTTGTCGCTGCTGAAGTAATCGTAATACCACGTTCTTTTTCCTGCTCCATCCAATCCATGGTAGCACCACCATCGTGAACTTCACCAATTTTATGGGTACGGCCTGTGTAGTATAAAATGCGCTCCGTTAATGTGGTTTTACCCGCATCAATATGAGCCATAATACCAATATTCCGAACGTTACCTAATGTGATTTTTTTCATGGAAAAATATAAAGTTTATCTAAAATGTGCAAACGCACGGTTTGCTTCCGCCATTCTGTGCGTATCTTCTTTTTTCTTTATAGCACCACCTTCATTGTTGGCAGCGGAAATCAATTCTGCAGCTAATCGTTCTTTCATTGCTTTTCCGGAACGACCCCGTGCTGCATTTATAATCCAATGAGACGCAAGAAAAAACTGCCTGTGTTTACCCACCTCAATCGGCACTTGATAGTTTGCACCACCAATACGACGGGTTTTTACTTCTAACATGGGTGCCGTGTTTTTTAGGGCTAATTTGAAAATTTCAACTCCATCGTTTTTTGTACGAGATTTAATCGTATCCATTGCACCGTAAAATATTTGTTCAGATATACCTTTTTTACCACCGAACATCAAATAATTCATAAACTTAGCTACTTCAAGATCATTATAAATCGGATCGGGTAAAATTTTTCTTTTTTCTGGTCTTCTTCTTCTCATAATTATGCTTTTGGACGTTTTGCGCCGTAACGTGATCGGCTGGTTTTTCGATCAGACACGCCTGCAGTATCCAAAGTTCCTCTAACAATGTGATATCGCACTCCTGGTAAATCTTTGACACGCCCACCCTCAATCAATACGATGGAATGCTCCTGTAAATTATGGCCTTCACCCGGAATATAAGCAGCAACTTCAGCTCCGTTTGTTAATCTGACCCTTGCCACTTTACGAAGTGCTGAATTCGGTTTCTTAGGGGTTGTCGTATACACACGCGTGCATACACCCCTTTTTTGGGGGCTTCCTTTTAAAGCAGGTGTAGATGTTTTCTTTTTAACCCGCTTTCTTCCTTGGCGTACTAATTGGTTTATCGTCGGCATTTCATTTCCATAAGAGCCAATAAAATTACATCTGAATTGAAATGTGCGGCAATAATATTCTGTTTAATTTTCATTTTATTATGCAACTTCTTTTTCGGGTTCTATTTCAGCCGTTTCTTCGTCTTTTTTCGAGGATAATTCCGGGTCCGAAACCAAGATATGCTTGAGATGTGGTGCCCCTGTACCGGCTGGGATTAACCTCCCCACCGCAACATTTTCTTTTAAACCGCGAAGATAGTCCGTTTTACCAGCGGTAGAAGCATCCGTCAATACACGTGTTGTTTCCTGAAAAGAGGCAGCAGATATAAAACTTTCTGTATTTAACGAAGCCTGAGTAATCCCCATCAATAATGGATTAAAAGTAGCCGGGTTTGATTTCCGCGATTTTGATGCCTTTTTACCATCCGCTTTTAATGCCTTATTAATTTCGAGATATTCTTTTTTATCCACAAGGATCTCTTCCTCTAATTCTGAATCACCGGAATCGGTAATCACAACCATTGACTGTAATTTCTCATTTGTTTCAAAGAAATCAGCTCTATTGATACGATCCTGAGGAAGGTACTGAGAATCACCTACTTCATCTATACTCACCTTTTGCATCATTTGACGCACAATCACTTCAATATGCTTATCGTCAATTTTCACACCTTGCAATCGGTACACTTCCTGAATTTCATTTACGAGATATTCACGAACTTTTTTGGGTCCTAAAATATTCAAAATATCAGCAGGAGATATACTCCCTTCACACAACGATGTACCAGCTGTAATCTTATCCCCCTCATGAACAACAACATGCTTACCATAGGGGATAGAGTATTTTCGCACAGCCTCATCAACGCCTTCTACGAGAATTTTTCGAATACCACGTTTGGTTTCACCGAATTTGACAATACCGTCAATTTCCGAAACCACAGCGGGGTCAGAAGGCTTTCGGGCTTCAAACAATTCTGTTACTCTCGGGAGACCACCAGTAATATCACGGGTTTTTCCAATCGCACGAGGAATTTTTACCAATGATTGTCCACGGGTAACTTTATCACCTTTTCGTACGACCAAATTGGCATTCACAGGAAGAATTGTTCCTCCTGCGATAATAGTGCCATTTTTATCAACAATTTCTACGTGAGGACTGAGGTTTCTGTCTTTGGACTCCACAATTACCATTTGTTTTTTTCCACCTTCGACGGATTCAACCTGATACGTTTCATTCTCAATAAAGTCTTTTAATTCCACAAACCCTGTTTGGCGTGCCAAAATAACATCCGTATAAGGATCCCATTGGAATAGGATAGTCCCTGCATCCACTTTTTCACTATCACCTACATGGAGATTTGCGCCATAGGGAACATTGTATTCCATTGTTTTTTTGCCATTTTTATCCGTGATAGCAAGTTTTGCGTGGCGGACCATACATCGTGTAACCAAGACTCCAGATTCATCTTTTGCATCGGCGACTTCAAGATTATCAGAATATTTTATCACACCGGCTCGTTTAGTATGCATTTCTGATTGTTCAATAATTCGCGTTGCAGTACCTCCAATGTGAAAAGTTCGCAGTGTTAACTGGGTCCCCGGTTCACCGATACTTTGGGCAGCCTGAATTCCAACGGCCGTACCCAGATCTACTAATTTGTGGTTTGAAGGATTCCATCCATAACATTTAGCACATACACCACGTAATGACTCACAAGTAAGTACCGATCTAATTTGAATTGATTCAATATTACTATCGGCAATCATATCCCCTTCATCGTCACGGATCATGGTGCCCGCTTTAATGGCTGCCTTACCATTTTCTACGAAATCTTCCAAAATAGTGCGCCCAAGAATTCTTTCAGATAAGGGTTCAATAATATCTTCGCCTTCTTTTAAGTCATCAGCTAAAATTCCATTAATCGTACCACAATCTAATTCTGAAATCACCACATCCTGGGCCACATCCACCAGCCGACGGGTAAGGTATCCTGCATCAGCCGTTTTTAATGCAGTATCAGCCAATCCTTTTCGGGCTCCGTGTGTTGAAATAAAATATTCCTGCACAGAAAGACCTTCTTTAAAATTTGAGGTAATGGGTGACTCAATAATTTCACCTTTTCCACCAGTCATGGATTTTTTGGGTTTTGCCATTAAACCACGCATTCCGGCCAATTGTTTAATTTGATCTTGACTTCCTCGAGCACCGGAATCAGCCATCATATATACGGGGTTAAAACCTTGATCATTTGATTCCATGCCATCCATCATCGCGGCAGCAATATTATTTGTTGCATGGGTCCAAATGTCAATGACCTTATTATATCGTTCTCCATCCGTTAAAACATGACGTTTAAACTTATCTTGAATGTCATCCACTTCTTTTTGTGCTTCATCAATAATATCGTGCTTTTTATCCGGAATCAAAATATCGCTAATTGCAATAGATATACCGGCTTTAGTGGCCGCATCAAATCCAAGATTTTTCAATTTATCTAAAAAAGTAACTGTCTTTTGATTTCCGGCTGTGAGATATGTTTCATTTACCAATTTACTCAGACGCTTTTTATCAATTAAATCATCAATATAGCTTACCTCTTCAGGAAGAATATTATTTATAATCACTCGACCAACCGTCGTATCCTTATGCCAAACACCATTGTGGCGGACATTGATAATTGCATTAATATCAACGGATTTATTTTCATTCGCGAGCAAAACTTCTTCAAACGATCCAAAAGATTTACCTTCACCCTTTGCCCCAGTACGTTTTCGTGTGAGATAGTAAGTCCCCAGCACCATGTCCTGGGATGGAAGTGCCAGAGGTTTTCCATTTGCCGGATGCAATATATTATGACTTGAAAGCATAAGCATCCTTGCTTCCATTTGAGCAGCCAAAGACAAAGGCACATGAACTGCCATTTGATCTCCATCAAAGTCAGCATTAAAAGCTGCACATACCAATGGATGTATACGGAGTGCTTTTCCATCAACCAATACAGGTTGAAACGCTTGAACGCCTAATCGATGAAGTGTCGGCGCACGATTAAGGAGCACTGGATGATCATGAACCACATACTCAAGCACTTTATAAACGACGGGATCCTTTTCTTCAATCAATAGTTTCGCACTTCGTGGCGTTTGTGCATATCCACGGGCAATCAATTCATGGATCATGTGGGGTTTAAAAAGCTCTAATGCCATATCTTTAGGCAATCCACATTCGTTTAGATTTAACTCTGGACCAACCACAATAACTGAACGGCCGGAATAATCAACACGTTTTCCCAATAAATTTTGACGAAATCTCCCCGTTTTACCGCGAATCATATCAGAAATTGATTTCAATGGGCGTCTTGTACCACTTCGAATAGCCGTTTTACGACGACTATTATCAAACAACGCGTCCACAGATTCCTGAAGCATCCGTTTTTCATTCCGTAAAATCACATCTGGAGCTTTGATTTCCATTAATTGTTTCAACCGATTATTTCGTATAATTATACGACGGTATAAATCATTTAAATCACTGGCAGCAAAACGGCCACCATCTAAAGGAACAAGCGGCCTAAGTTCTGGTGGTATAACCGGCAGGATGGATACAACCATCCATTCAGGTTTATTAATTTTTTTAACAGTGGTAATATCCACCAAAAATGACTTCACTACTTTCAGACGTTTAAGGGCATCTTGGCGTTTCTGTTTGGACTTGGAATTTTTAAGTACATCCTCCAATTCACGACGAAGTTCAACCAAATTCATCCGCGATAACATTTCCTTGAGTGCTTCTCCCCCCATGGTGGCATAGAAAAAGTCTTCATTATCGCGCTCTTCTTCACCAACCGCGTCAAAACCATATAGTTTTTCCAGCTCTAAATACTCCGGCTCATCAATCATCTCAAATTGTTCTTTATCACTTTTTCCTGGTTCAATCACCAAAAACTGTTCATAGTAAACAACTCTTTCCAAATTCTTAGTACTGATTCCAGCAAGATAACTTAGTTTCGACGGAATTGATCGTAAATACCAAATGTGTACTACGGGTACAGCCAAAGTAATATGACCCATCCGCTCACGTCGTACTTTTTTTCGAGTCACCTCAACACCACAACGGTCACAAATAATACCCCGGTATCGGATACCTTTATATTTACCGCAGTGACATTCATAATCTTTTACTGGACCAAATATTTTTTCACAGAATAAACCATCTTTTTCTGGTTTATATGAACGATAATTGATGGTTTCAGGTTTTAATATTTCACCATAAGATTTCTGTAAAGTACTCTCGGGTGAAGCCAATCCAATCGTTATGGATGAAAAGCCTTTTGATGTGTCTATTTTATTCGTTTGAATGAAGGTCAAAATAATTCTCCCTTAGTCTAATTCGATGTCTAAGTTAAGTCCCTGTAATTCCTTGATGAGCACATTGAACGACTCGGGTACTCCGAACGCCGGCAAAGCTTCTCCTTTTACAATAGCGTTATACGTTTTAGATCGGCCATCAACATCATCTGATTTGATCGTCAAAATCTCCTGCAAAGTATGCGCTGCGCCATATGCTTCTAATGCCCAGCATTCCATTTCACCGAAACGCTGTCCGCCAAATTGCGCCTTACCACCAAGTGGCTGCTGTGTTACCAATGAATATGGCCCTGTAGAACGCGCATGCATTTTGTCATCTACCATATGACTTAGCTTCATCATATAAATAGTACCAACTGTTACAGGATTATCAAGCTTTTCACCGGTACGACCATCTATTAATGTCGTTTTTCCCGTAATAGGCAATCCTGCTTTTTTCAGTTCGGCTTCAACTTCGTCCGGTGTGGCACCATTGAAGACTGGTGTTGAATAGCGTACACCCAATACTTCTCCCGCCCATCCCAGCATTGTTTCATATAACTGGCCTAAGTTCATTCGAGAAGGCACACCCAGAGGATTTAATACAATATCAACCGGTGTTCCATCTTCCAGAAAAGGTAAATCTTCTTCAGGTACAACCGTTGCTACCACACCCTTATTTCCATGACGCCCGGCCATTTTATCACCTACCTGTATTTTCCGTTTATTGGCAATATCTACCTTTGCCAACTTAAGAATACCAGGTTGAAGTTCATCTCCAACACGTAGTTTAAATACATTTTTTTCTAGTGTTTCTTCTAAGACTCGCCACTCTTTCCAGAAGGATCGCCACACAGCTTTAATCCTTCTCCATGATTGTTTGTCTTCTACCCATGTTTTATCTTGAGAAAAGCGTTCTAAATTGTAACTTTTTAATCTTTTTGCAGTGAGTTTTGTCCCTTTTTTAATTAAGGTACGTCCTGAAGAAATATCCCGAATACCATCAGAAACCTGGTCTTTAAGAAGCACGTTTAATTTTACATCTCGCGCTTCTTTTAATTCTCGTTTCAGAATAGCTGTTTCTTTCTGAATAATGAGAATGTTTTTTCTTTCTTCACCCCTGGCAGATTTACTGCGTTTTTCAAACAGCTTTGTGCCAATTACAACTCCTTTTACACCGGGATCAGCTCGCTTGGAAGCATCTTTCACTTCACCGGCTTTTTCTCCAAAAATAGCGCGCAAAAGTTTTTCTTCCGGTGTTGGATCTGTCTCACCTTTGGGTGTGACTTTTCCAATTAAGATATCACCATCCCGCACTTTAGCACCAATGCGAATAATACCGCGATCATCCAACTCTTTCGTTGTATCTTCACCTACATTTGGTATCTCAGCTGTTAACTCTTCTTCTCCACGTTTCGTATCCCTGACTTCAAGTTCGATTTCATTGATATGGATACTGGTAAACATATCATTTTTTACCAGACGTTCGCTAATTACGATGGCGTCTTCAAAATTATATCCTCGCCAAGGCATAAAAGCAACAGTAATATTTTTCCCTAATGCAAGTTCTCCCTTTTCAGTAGAAGTACCATCTGCAATGGGTTGGCCTTTTTCTACTTTCTCACCTTCTACCACGATAGGTCGTTGGTTTTGACAACTATTTTGATTGGTTCGCTTGAACTTTCTCATTTCAATAGTAATAAGGTTTTCCCCTTCAACCAATGTTAAATCTTCCGGTACATCATATGATCGAATAATTATTTTATCAGAATCAACGTAATGGACTCTACCGCTGACAGGAGCAATGACGGCAGATCTAGAATCTACAGCTACCTTAGTTTCAAGACCCGTACCAACAATCGGAGCATCAGGACGGATTAAAGGTACACTTTGTCGCTGCATATTTGATCCCATCAATGCACGGTTTGCATCATCATGTTCTAAAAATGGAATGAGGGAAGCTGCAACGGATAAAATCTGATTTGGAGCAACATCCATATACTGTACTTGATCGGGTGTTACAATGGGGAAGTCACCTTTTATCCGAGCACGAATGTGCTCACTTGTCAGCATTCCATCCTTACCCAGCTCTTCATCAGACTGGGCAATCATTACACGATCTTCATCGTCAGCTGATAAGTATTTAATTGAATGCGTTGCGTATGCATTACCATTTTTAATTTCTACTTTTCTATAGGGCGCTTCAATAAAACCATGTCGGTTCACAATCGCCAACAACGCTAAAGAAGAAATTAATCCAATATTCGGACCCTCAGGTGTTTCAATAGGACAAAGACGGCCATAGTGTGTATAATGAACATCTCTAACCTCAAAACCCGCACGTTCCCGCGTCAATCCGCCAGGCCCTAATGCAGAGATTCTCCGCTTATGTGTTACTTCTGCTAGTGGGTTTGTTTGATCTCCAAATTGAGACATTTGGCTCGTACCAAAGAAAGTGTTTATCACCGTTGTAACCACTCGGGAGTTTATCAAATCCTGAGGTGTAATTGATTCCTGTTCACGCAAATTCATTCGTTCATAAATCGTTCGAAGCATCCGACTCAGTGCAACAGAAAATTGGTTGGTTAACTGTTCTCCGATTGATTTAACACGGCGATTTCCTAAATGATCGATGTCATCAGACCCTCTTTCGCCTTTCCGCATATCTACCAGAAAGTTCAACACTTGAACAATATCATCCATCGTTAATACTGTGTCTTCAACTGGTACATTTAAACCAAATTGTTGATTGAGACGATAACGCCCAACCTCACCCAAATCATATTTTTTGGGATTGAAGAAAATTCTCTCAATGAATTTCTGAGCCGTTTCAAGATTTGGCGGTTCACCTGAACGCAACAATTGATAAACAACACTTAATGCTTCTTCTGTATTATTTGTCGGGTCTTTAATCATTGTATTTTGAAGCATCATTGAATGGAAGTTTTTGTTTGAGTCTATAACTTCAATCGATTTTATTTTTGCTTTTTTTAGCTCATCAATGGATTCTTGACTTAACTCAACCCCACCTTCCATATAGATTTCACCCGTTTGTGTATCGATGATATCCTCAACAACAGTACAACCAATAGCATTCGAAATGTTTTTCGACGCTAGTTTAAATTCTACAATACATCCGAAAGCGCGGAAAATATCTGCATTGGTTGAATATCCCAATGCACGCAATAGCATGGTAACCGGAAATTTCCTACGACGATCAATAATTGAAAAAATACAATCATTAATATCTGTTGTAAAGTCAACCCAAGATCCACGAAATGGAATAATTCTTGCTTGGTACAATTTCGTCCCATTTGGATGAATAGAACTGTCAAAGAAAACGCCAGGTGAACGCTGTAACTGAGAGACAATTACCCGTTCAGCACCATTGATAACAAACGTACCCTTAGGAGTCATATTCGGAATGTTTCCAAAGTAAACTTCCTGCTCAATGGATTGATCATATTTACTACGATCATCTTCATTCGTGATATGAAGAATTAAGCGAACTTTCAATGGTACTGAATATGTCAATCCCCTATCAATACATTCTTCAGGCGTGTATTTAGCTAATCCCAAAAAATAGTTTTTATATTCTAGAACATAGTTGCGATGAGAATCCTCGATGGGAAAATAATTTGAGAATACTTCTTCAAGTCCGACTTTCAGTCGTTCGTCTTCAGGAACATTTTCCTGAATAAAAGCTTGGAAAGCATCCACCTGAACAGATAAAAGGTCAGGGAATTCTATTTCTGATTTTGTCTTTTCGAACGATTGACGTTCGGCGTACGGATTGGATATGGCAGTCAATTAAGCCTCCATTGTAAAAGTGGAAAAGGACGGAATGTTATCTTTTAAAAAGATCGGTGTTTTTGTCAAATTATTTCAGTTCGACTGAAGCACCAGCTTCTTCGAGTTGCGCTTTTACTTCCTCAGCTTCAGCTTTGGAAACACCTTCCTTTACGGCCTTTGGGGCACTATCAACTAATTCTTTCGCTTCTTTCAACCCTAAGGCCGTCATAGTGCGAACTGCTTTAATAACACTTATTTTTGATGAACCAGCAGATGTTATTACAACATCAAATTCATCTTTTTCTTCTGCCGCAGCTTCTCCGCCACCAGCGGGTGCAGCAGCGACGGCTGCAACGGGGGCTGCAGCGGTTACACCAAATTTTTCTTCAATATCACTGATTAAATCAGAGATTTCCATCATATTGGCATTTTCAAGGTATGTAAGCACTTGGGCTCTCGTAGTATCGGCCATTGTCATAGCTCCTTTTTATTTCTTAATTCGTTTTATGTTCTTTTAAATTACGCAACGCATAACCCACATTAGCCATTGGCGCCTGAAGGGTCCGGGCTAATTTGGTCATTGATGAATTCAATAATGCAGCAAGCATCGCCAGCAATTCTTCTTTGGTTGGCATCTCAGCGATGCGTTTCAATTCACTACCATCCAATAATTCGCCATCAAAATAAATGGCCTTTACTTCTGGTAATTCGTGGTCTTTTATGAAATTTTTCAGGACCCGTGCGGGACTGGTTGGGTCTTTATAAGATAATGCGATAGCTGTAGGTCCGCTGAGATATTGATCCATTCCTTCTAAACCATTATTCTTTGCGGCCAACTTTAATAACGTATTTTTTGCAACTTCATATTCCACATCGCTTTTATGAAAATCCCGGCGGAGCTCTGTAATATCTTCTACATTTAATCCAAGGTATTCTGTAAAATAAATGGCTTTTGCTCTGCCGAGCTTATCGGTTAATACTTCAACCTGTTTAATATTTTTCGTATTTGGCATTTTTTACCTGATAGTTCCTTGATCCACTTTAATACCAGGACCCATTGTAGATGATACACTAATTTTTTTGAAATAAGTACCTTTCACAGAGGAGGGTTTGGCTTTCATAATTGTATCATAAATCGTTTTTATATTTTCAACTAAGGCCGTTTCTTCAAATGAGCTTCTTCCACACTGCGCATGGATAATACCCGTCTTCTCTACTCTTAGTTCGATTTTTCCTGCTTTTAATTCTTTCACTGCTGCTGCAACATCCATAGTTACCGTTCCACTTTTTGGGTTTGGCATTAATCCTTTCGGGCCTAATACCTTTCCTAGTCTTCCTAATTCCGACATCATATCCGGTGTGGCAATAATTTTATCCACGTCATCCCATCCGCCTTTAATTTTTTCCAGGTATGATTTGCCAACATAATCCGCACCTGCTTCTTCCGCCTCTTTTTCTTTTGGTCCTTGGGTAACTACTAAAACTTTTACATCTTTACCTGTCCCGTGAGGCAATGATGTAGATACACGAATATTTTGGTCTGCATGACGGGGATCAACCCCTAAATTCATAGCCAGATCAACCGATTCATCGAATTTAGTAAATTTTAATTTTTTAACCATTTTTACCGCATCTTCAAGAGAGTATTCTTTCATACGGTCTAAATCAGCATTTACTTTTTTACTATTCTTAGTCATTTTCATTAGCCTTTTACCTCCAATCCCATACTCCGAGCTGTTCCACGAATCATTTCCATCGCCATTTCAATCGAATTGGCATTTAAATCTTCCATCTTTATTTCTGCAATATCCCGTAAATCATTTTCAGTTACTTTTCCCACTTTTTCACGATTTGGCTCACCAGATCCTTTGGGAACACCTGCTTTTTTCTTAAGCAGCACAGCGGCAGGAGGCGTTTTTGTAATAAAGGAAAAACTTCGATCAACATAAATGGTAATAACCACGGGGATAATCATCCCTGCCTGATCTTGTGTTGATGAATTGAATGCTTTGCAGAATTCCATGATATTCACACCATGTTGACCCAAGGCCGGCCCAACCGGCGGCGCAGGATTTGCCTGGCCTGCAGGAATTTGAAGCTTAATAAAACCTGAAACTTTTTTTGCCATTATTTAGCCTATTTCTCTAATTCAACCTGTAAAAAATCTAACTCGATAGGTGTAGGTCGTCCAAAAATACTGACTGAAACCTTCACTTTTTGTTTATCCTCATTCACTTCATTCACATACCCGGAAAATTCTGCAAATGGGCCATCCGTTACTTTGACTGCGTCCCCCACTTTATAAGGAGCTACAACCACTTCACGACCTTCACGGCCTTCTACTTCCCCTAAAATTCTTGTTATTTCATCTTCCTTAAGAGGCTGAGGTTCACCCTTAACTCCAACAAAATTCATCACGCCCGAAATGTTTTCCACAATATGGCGTGCAACTTTTGAGTCACTCATATGAATTAAAATATATCCCGGGAAAAAAACTTTATTTTTTATCTTCTTTTTGCCATCTTTCATTTCAATAATTTTTTCAGAAGGCACCAGGATATTCTCAACTTCATCAGACATTCCTTCGTAATCCAACTCAAAAAGGATGTTTTCCCGAACTTTCTTTTCCTTACCGGAAATCACTCTCAGAGTGTACCAATTCATAAGTTAAAGTATTACCTGCATAAGGGTGGAGAGAATTCGGTCAATAAAAAATAGAAATACACTGACCATGATGGAGAATGAAATAACAACAAAGGTTGATCCTTTTAACTCATCCCATTTTGGCCAGGACACTTTGTTCATTTCAAATTTTACTTCGGAAAATATTTTTGTAATCTTGTTCATTCTAACTTAACTAAATCGATTCCTAATTCATTTTTACTTTTACTGCAGGAGTGACAGGAATCGAACCTGCAACCCCCGGTTTTGGAGACCGGTGCTCTACCTAATTGAGCTACACTCCTATGAGATATTTTAGCCGAAAAACGACCAAATAATCATCCGGAATTCCTACTTGGTCTCTTTGAAGATTACGTGCTTACGCACCACTGGATCGTACTTACGATATTCGACGCGATCCGGGTGTAATCGTTTACTTTTAGTAACTGTATACCGGTAACCAGTACCCGCTGTACTCTCCAACTGAATGATCGCCCGTTTGCTATTTCCAGCCATTCGCGAGCCTATTCCGTAATCTCAGTTACCACGCCAGCACCAACCGTATGCCCACCCTCACGAATGGCAAAACGCAGTTCCTTATCCATGGCAATTGGCATTATCAGTTCAATATCAAGTTCCACATTATCTCCCGGCATTACCATCTCTGTACCTGAAGGCAATGTGGCCACACCTGTTACATCCGTTGTCCGGAAGTAAAACTGAGGACGATATCCATTGAAAAACGGGGTATGACGGCCACCCTCATCCTTCTTTAGTACATATACACTGGCTTTAAACTTTGTATGGGGCGTAATGGAACCCGGCTTTGCCAATACCATACCGCGCGTGAGTGATTCTTTATCTATACCACGTAGCAGTAATCCGGCATTGTCTCCGGCCCGGCCTTCATCCAACAGTTTCCTAAACATCTCTACACCGGTCACTGTAGTCTTTTTGGTCTCTCCCATTCCAATCATTTCCACTTCATCACCGACCTTAATAATTCCACTCTCTATACGGCCCGTTCCTACGGTACCACGACCTGTAATTGAGAATACATCCTCCACAGGCATTAAGAATGGTTTGTCAATATCACGCTTTGGTTCAGGGATAAAACTATCACATGCTTCCAGGAGTTCTGTGATACAGGCAGTTGCGGCTTCATCGTTCACATTATTCAGCGCATTTAAGGCACTGCCTTTAATAATAGGAATATCATCACCAGGGAAGTCATATTCGTTTAATAAATCTCTTAGTTCCATCTCAACAAGCTCGATGAGCTCTTCATCATCTACCTGATCTATCTTATTCATAAATACAACGATAGAAGGCACATTAACCTGACGAGCCAGAAGCACATGTTCTCTAGTCTGAGGCATAGGGCCATCTGCAGCGGATACCACTAAAATACCCCCATCCATTTGAGCGGCACCTGTAATCATATTCTTAATATAGTCTGCGTGACCGGGGCAATCTACGTGCGCATAATGACGATTCTCCGTTTCATACTCTACATGAGCTGTCTGAATCGTTATACCACGCTCTCTTTCTTCCGGGGCATTATCGATACTATCGAAAGAACGGGTCTCACTTAAACCCTTCGCTGCCTGCGTCATCGTTATCGCGGCAGTCAACGTTGTCTTACCATGATCTACATGGCCGATTGTCCCAATGTTTAAATGGGGTTTATTGCGTACAAATTTTTGTTTTGACATAATTTAATTATTCCTCCTGATCTAATTTGTTCCTTAGTTGAAAGAGAGCCTACGGCCGGGATCGAACCGGCGACCTCTTCCTTACCAAGGAAGTGCTCTACCACTGAGCTACGTAGGCACTTCGAGCGGGTGATGAGACTCGAACTCACGTCACCAGCTTGGAAGGCTGGGGTTCTACCGTTGAACTACACCCGCAGCGTGGGGAGAGAAGGATTCGAACCTCCGTAGACATTCGTCGGCAGATTTACAGTCTGCTGCCTTTAACCACTCGGCCATCTCCCCCTCTCAGCATCAATTTATCTTGTTAAAAAGCGTTTCATCTATTTACTATGGGCACAATTTGAGCCGGCGAAGGGATTCGAACCCCCGACCTGCTGATTACAAATCAGCTGCTCTACCAACTGAGCTACACCGGCAAGTCGGTATTAAACCCAAAATATTTTTAGGTTTGCGAAACCGGATTCGACCCGCTGCTTGGATCGTTTTACCGTCAATTATCAACACACATGGCATAGTTCTTGTATGTACTTAGCCATACGACAGCCGAAAAAAGCCTTGTAAATTAGATTAAATATTTATCAATGACAATTAATTTTGAATAAAAATCAGAAAGAAATTAAATATTATTTTTGGGTGAGCTTAGGACCATCTATTTTATCTTTTACTGTCCAACCTTTTTCTAATATTTGGTCCCGTATTTTATCTGACTTTTCCCAATCTTTATTTTGACGTGCATCCTCTCGTTCCTCTACTAAACCAATCACATCCTTTGGTGCGGAACTCGCTTTTGGTAAAATGCCATAAATAGAATCAAAATAGGCAATAAAGTTTAATCCTTTAGACACATCTGACTCTGTAAATGCTTTTTCGTCTAACTTACTATTGGTATTTCTTATCCATTCAAAGAAAACCGCCAAAGCATTCGGTGAATCTAAATCGTTTTCTATTGCAATGTTAAATTGTTCCATTTCTGTGGGAAATCCATCGCACACCTCAGAATCCATTTCTTCCAATCGCAATTGGAGTTCCTGAATTCGCCGTATACTCACTTTAGCTTCATGCTGTTTATCCAACGTAAAATTGACTTTCGTCCTGTAATGGGCGCTGAGCATAATATAGCGAATCTCTTCGGCCCTAAACCCTTTTTCGAACAAATCCGGTATACAATAAAAGTTGCCGAGGGATTTACTCATTTTTCCTCCATCCACCAATAAAAATTCTGAATGGAGCCAAAAATTAACGAATGGTGTATCAACAGCGCAAACCGATTGGGCAATTTCATTTTCGTGGTGGGGAAATTTATTATCTACCCCACCGCAATGAATGTCAAAGTGATCTCCTAAATACGCCATACTCATGGCAGAACATTCCATATGCCACCCAGGACGGCCTTTCCCCCAGGGGGAGTCCCACGATACATCACCATCTTCATCTTTATATGCTTTCCACAATGCAAAATCCTGTGGATTATCTAAACTGTATTCATCCGAAGAAACACGATCAGAATGGCGCATCTCATCCATATTTATGCGCGTAAGCGCACCATAATCCTTATAAGTTTTAATAGAAAAAAACACAGACCCATCTTTGGTAACATAGGCGTGCTTTTTATCAATTAATTTTTCAATTATTTGCACCATAGCATCTACGTGTTTTGTCGCCTCAGGGTAAACATCAGCTGGAATTATTTTCAAAGATGATAAATCCTTTTTGAATAAATCCGTATAGTAGTCAGTTATTTCTAAAAGGGGTTTTCCTTCTGTCATAGATTTTTGAATCGTTTTATCATCTACATCAGTAATATTCATCACATGATAAACTTCAAACCCCCTGGCCACTAATACCCGTTTTAAAAAATCTTCAAAAAGAAATGTGCGAAAATTGCCGATATGTGCTGTATCGTAAACCGTAGGTCCGCACGTATATAAAGATACTTTTTCCTCAATTATGGGAATAAATTCCTCTTTTTTCCGCGTGAGTGAATTATAAAATCGGAGCACGTTTTTTCCCTACCGATTGGAGAAATTTGGTTTCAATATGCACTGCAATCGCTTGCTGTAATGCATCAATTTTGATGATTAATTTTTCTTCACCCTTTATTTCAGAAACGATACCCTTCATTCCTTTCATTGGGCCTTCAATTACCTCAACTTCATCACCATTTGTAAAATATTCTGTGGGTTCCAGTTCGTATCCGCCTTCCAAAGCCAATCGAATGGATGTCACCACACTTTCCTGTACAACAGCAACTTCACCACCAAACTTTACTACTGTACTCACACCATGAGTCTGCAAAACAAAAAGAGAATTTTTTAGTTCAACTTTGGCAAATAAATACCCTGGTAATAATGGCAATTCCACCCATTTCATGCGGTCTGACCATTTCCGTTTTTGTCGTACTAATGGCAAATAAGCCTGCATGCCTTTTTTCTCTAACTGCTTTAATGCCACTTTTTCTGCTCGGGGTTTGGACCGAACAGCAATCCACTGTTCCATTAATCTTTCATTGCCTCTTTGATGATTATTTGAATCAATTCTGAGAAACTTAATCCAGAAGCAGCAACCGATTTTGGCACCAAACTGGTTTCTGTCATTCCCGGTAATGTATTGACTTCTAAAAACCACGCTTTATTATTTTCATCCAACCGAAAATCTACCCGGGAATAATGACGGCATCCAAGCAAATGGTGGATTTTTACCGACGATTCTTGAATTGATTTTGTTAAAGAATCCGGTAGATCTGCGGGACAAATATATTCCGCCATTCCTTTTGTATATTTACAGTCATAATCATATAGATCATGTTTTGGTACAATTTCAACAATGGGATAAGAATCATCACCAATCACCGTAACTGTGAGTTCTTTTCCGGCAATAAATTCTTCCAGCAAGATGATATTCCCAAACTGCCGAGCCATTGCAACGGCATCTTCCAACTGAGAGTCATTTTCAACAATGGACAGTCCCAATGTGCTCCCCTGATCATTCGGTTTCACAACCAATGGATAAACTAAACTATTATCCATTGGAATTTTATCGCTTTTCCCAAAGGATACCCAATCAGGTGTGGAAATGCCTTTTCGATGAACCAAGGCTTTGCTCACCCGTTTATCCATACAAATGGCCGATGCTTCATTCCCGGATCCGGTAAACTTCACACATAAGGATTGAAGGAACCCCGGAATCACTCCGTTTTCCCCATCTCCACCATGGAGACCATTAAAGATCAAGTCGACGGATAATAAATCCGAAATCATATTTGACATTCCATTGACTGGATCCAATTCTACCACTTCATGCCTTAAAATTTTACAAGCATCTATTATAGCTTTCCCTGAGGACAATGATATTTCTCTTTCAGCCGAAGTTCCGCCATACAGAACAGCTAATTTCATGACGAAGGTTCCTCCAACAATAAATTTGCACCATCCAAAATATTTTCAGCTATATAATTAGGACGAAGCTTTCCCAAATGATCCGCAGTATCTACGCCCCTGCCAGTTAATAAAAGCATTGTATCCATCCCCAAATTTACACCGGCTTGAATATCAGATAAAGCATCACCCATCATCAAACATTTAGTAATTTCAATATTGTGATCTTTCGCTGCTTCTAAAAACATTCCGATACTGGGTTTTCGAAATTTTGTTGCTTTATCCGGATGGTCCGGACAATAATAAATTCCCAATAATTCTAAATCTTTTTTATGGAAGGTATTCAAAATATAATCATGGATTTCACTCAATTTGTCCACTTCAATCATGCCCCGGCCAATACCGGATTGGTTGGTAATAATGCAAAATCGATTTCCGTTTTCACTCAATATTTTGAGCCCTTCCATGGTGAAATCAAAAAAATTAAATTGGCTTAAATCGTTAATATACCCTGGATCAGGATTCAGTGTTCCATCCCGATCAAGAAAAATGGTGTCGTATTGTTTCATTTGATCATATGCTGTTTAGAAATATCCCTAATGTGAACCGAACTCCTTAAAAAATAAACAAATCCAATAATAATCAATGGCACAAACCCAACCGCATGTAACAAAATGGCAAAAGCCTGAGATTCTGCCGAACCCACGGCAAAAAATACTGTCAATACATATACTGCAGCGGCGTGATACGTCCCCACAGCACCAGGGGCTGCTGGAATCGCCATTGCCAGAGATGTGGAAATGAGAACCACACCCACTTCAATCCAGGATAAACTGATTCCCGTAGCCAAAATAACTGCATAAGTAATTGAATAATACACAACCCACATAAATATGGTATGAATTACAATCTGCCCCACATGTTTAGTGGCACGAATGGAGGTCAATCCATCCAGCAAACTATTCATAATGGTCAATAATCGATGGGCAAATGGTTTTTCAAAAATTGCCCATTTTTCTATACGATCCATTAAATGAGAACGGGCACTTCCCAAAACCATAATGAATCCAAATCCTAAAAGGGTAACGACCACTACAGCAATCATGATATTGCGACCGCCCGTATCAAATGGGAAGAACCATCCAAATAGTATAATGGAGCAAACCAATCCTAGCAAATCCAACATTCTTTCTAATATAACGGTCCCAAAGGCTGCAGATGTATCTACTTGATGATTTTCGGAAATTGAATATGCACGGAGTAGTTCACCCAATCGAAATGGTAGGACAGCATTACCAAAATAACCCACCATCGTGGCACCAAAAAGTGGATGGAATGGGATAGTTTCAATTGGTTCTAACAACATTTGCCATCTTTCAGCTCGGATAGCAACTGAAAAAACTAAAAGAATGGTTGCCACCGACATCCACAAAACATCGACAGATTTTAAATGAAACCATAATTCATCAAAATTCACCTGACCAAATGCGTAATAAAGTCCCACAGCACTGATGACCAAGCTTATTACTAATTTTAACCAATTACTCACGGAGATCGATCACCTCAGCATCGGACGGATTGAATGCATGGTAGAGTGATAAGTCACCATGATGAAAAGTTAGAACTTTCATCGTCACATTTTGATTGGATCCATATTGAATCTTCAATTCTATTGGCCGTCCATTTTTTTTGATAATTATCTTACCTTCATAACCCATTGTTGGAATATCATAATGCATAGATACTTGCTTTTCTCTGACAATTGGTTTGCTAAAAATAACCGATTCAAACCCGCCTGTCAGTAAATTAAAAATACTAAAATCGCCTTCGATGGTTTGATCTATGATGAGTTGATTTGATTGTTTATTCCATGTTTGAATCGTATCCCCCATTACAACCACTGTTTCAGATGATGTATCCAAGAGATAATGATCCTTTTTTACAATTTCAATTGTTCCCCGTTCAACCGAATTGGTGTCAAATTGTTTCTGTTCAATTTCCACAGTAATTGACACACCTCGTGGATCATTCATGGCTGAAATAAATTTTTCTTTCCAAGGATTAGATTGGGGCCATAATCCTGCTGTCAGCAGAATAATATAGATCAATGGATTGTGCATAATTTAATTAGTCGAGTGAATCCAAATAGGAATCATCTACCAGTACTTCCCGGGCTTTACTGCCTGTAAAAGTACCTACAATACCCGTTTGTTCCATTTCATCAATAAGCCGGGCTGCACGAGAATATCCAACCTTTAGTCGACGCTGAATAAGAGAAATTGATCCCTGCTGATGCATGACAACTAATCGCACAGCTTCATCAAATAAATCATCAAATCCACCTGCATCCTCTCCAATCAAACCACCGGCACCCATGGTTTCACGAGGGCTGGATAAAACAAGCTCTTCTGGTTTTGGTTGTCTCGTGACATGGGCCATGAGCGCTTCAACTTCCTCCAGGCTCAAAAAAGCATTATGGAGACGGGTGGGTTCAGATGAACCGCTCCCTAAATACAATAAATCCCCACGACCAATAAGCTTTTCAGCGCCGGACCCATCAATTATGGTTCGTGAATCAATCCTAGTCGCCACCTGGAAAGCAATACGAGATGGAAAATTTGCTTTAATTATGCCCGTGATTACATCCACGGATGGTCGTTGAGTCGCCACCACAAGATGGATACCCACTGCACGAGCAAGCTGGGCCAATCTGGCAATGGGAGCTTCTACTTCCTTGGCATTCATCATCATTAAATCGGCCAATTCATCAATCAGCACCACAATGAATGGCATTATTTCCTCGCCTTTATCCCGCATTTTTTTATTATACTCATCAATATTTCGAACCACATTATCTGCCAGCACATCGTATCGGCGTCCCATTTCTTTTTCAACTGCCCTTAATGCTAATGTCGCATTCTCTGGTGTGGTAACAATAGGTTCATTGATATCTTCAATTTTGAGTAAATGATAATCTGCCAAATCACGATATAAAGTCATTTCTACTTTTTTTGGATCAATAATGACAAGTTTCACTTCATTCGGAGAAGCTTGGTAAAGTAAGCTGGCTAAAATCGTATTCAAGCAGACGGATTTACCGGAACCGGTGGTGCCTGCAATAAGTAAATGGGGCATTTTGGCCAAATCAAGGGTTGCAATTTCACCCGTGGTAGTTTTCCCTACGGCGATAGTTAGCATTGATTCCGATGATGTAAATTTTTCTGAATTTATCACGGACTTAAAGTAAACCATATCCGGATTGCGGTTAGGGATTTCTATCCCTACGGATGACTTCCCGGGGATTGGTGCAATTACTCGGACACGACTCGCTTCCATCACCCTCGCTAAATCATCGGATAATGCTACAAATTTATTCACACGAACCCCTTCTGCCGGTTCCACTTCAAAAAGAGTAATGACCGGTCCGGGGCTAACATTCACCACTTTCCCCACCACACCGAAAGTTTCTAATGATTGTTGGAGAAAGTTTGCACGGTCAACCAATTCGTCCCTGCTCATACCACCTTGAATATTGACAGGGTTTGCTAATAATTCAGCAGAAGGTAGTTGGTAGGCTTTTTTAGGCGCTTTTCTCTCTTGAACTGAATCAATATCCACCTCCGATTCTTCAACAATTTCCCCCACTTCCAAATTTTCTTCAGTTTCCCCTTCAGGAGATTCAGTCTCATTTTTCTCAACTGATTCTTCAACAATTTCATCTTCATTCTCAACCATTTCTTCAGGAGATTCATCTGAGTCTATTGAGATTTCTTCAAAGTCCTCTGCAGAATCTTCTTCTGCTGAGTCCGCTTCATCAACTGTTTCTAAAAGTCCTACCTCTTCCTCTTTGGAATCCGAATCTCTAGGTGCATCTAATTCTTCATCGCGCTGACGCTGTTCATCAATCTTTGAAATTAAACTTTGAGTATGACGCCGCTTTTCATCTTCAATCGATTGTTGGTCTGTAACAAGGTTACGCTCGTACTTCTTTTTTTGAATTCGATCTAAAAATGTTTTGATTGGTTCATAATAGCTAAATCCAAAATATCCACGGGCGAGGACAAGCCAAAGGGCCAACAGAACAATCACTATTCCTATTCCACCAATAAAATCATAAATAAACAAGGATATGAGACCGCCGATTAATCCGCTGAATCGAAAGGTTGTATCATCAAATCCATAGCGAAATATTTGTGCTGCACCTAGGCTAATTGACGATAGAACCACCACACCCATTAAATATCCTGACAAGCGACTGATAGCTTCAAATTCTTTATGCGTAAAGAACCAAATACCCCATGAAATCGCCAATAATGGTAAAATAAATGAACTATACCCGAAGGTGAGTTTAATAAAAAAATATGCTATCCAAACGCCCAGTATCCCCATGGGGTTTTCCACACGTACATTGGGCGAAATTCCCGGATCTTCATTGGGGTTGTAACCTAGTAAACTGATGAAAACTAGTAGCGATACTGCCACCGCAAGTATGCCAAGTATTTCTAATCGTTTTTCTTTCATGAAAACAATTCTCCATGTGAGGTTACCATCTTATCAAACCATTCAATAAATTGGGAGATACCGTCGTCGATACTGACTTGAGGTTCATAGTCTAAACGGGATTTTGCCCGGGATACATCTGCAAATGTTTGAATGACGTCACCTGCAGGTAGTGGATGGCGGTCTAATATGGGCTCACATCCTAATCGTTCTCCAATCACGTGCACTAATTCATCCAATTTTACCGGCTCTGAATTTCCCAAATTATAAATTGCAAACTGATCTTCCCCATTCATGGCACCGAATATACCATCTATTATATCGTCGATAAATGTATAATCACGAGCCGTGGACCCATCTCCAAAAAATGGAATCGGTTGATTATTTTTCATTAATCGTGTGAATTTATGAATGGCCATTTCCGGTCGCTGGCCCGGCCCATATACAGTGAAAAATCGCAAACACGTTGTGGGAATTTCACTCAAGTGATGATAGGTATAACACATGATTTCACCCATCTTTTTGGTGGCACCATAGGGTGAAATTTGATAGTCTACAATATCATCCTCAGAAAATGGTGTTTTTTTATTATTTCCATAAACAGAAGATGAAGAGGCAAAAAAAAATTTCCGAACACCTGAATTGTTCATAGCTTCCAGCAAATTTTGGGTACCGTTTATATTTACATCGGTATAAAGTTTCGGATCTTCAAGTGAAGGCCGTACACCGGCCATAGCTGCTAAATGGATTACCACTTCAATATCGTTATCTTTAAATATTTTATTTACTTGATCTTGATCTCGAATATCTCCTTTCACAAAAAAATATTGATCAAAGTCATAGTGGGTTGCGCGGTTTAAATCTTTAATGCGCGGATCATAGAAATCATTTAAATTATCCAAACAAACCACGCCATTTCCATCATCCAATAATCGATTGATTAAATGGGATCCAATGAATCCGGATCCACCGGTAACAAGCACTGTTTTATTAGATATTTTTATCATGATGTTATACTTTAAATGTTTGATGTACCATTTTTATATAATGGTGGTTTAACAACTATACAATTTATATTTTTATCCCGAATTTCCACTGTAAGATTGGTCCCGATTTTTTCATATGGTTTGGCCACATATCCCATTCCAATTCCCTGATTTAATGATGGTGATTGGGTGCCGCTTGTTACTTCTCCAATCACATCGCCGTCATTTTTAATCGGATACCCTTTTCGGGGAATTCCGCGATCAATCATTTCGAAACAAATCAACTTGCGCGTTGAATTTTCTTTCGCATCAACCAATGTATTTTTCCCAATAAAATTGCTTTTATTCAGTTTGGTGATCCAACCAAGCCCCGCTTCAATTGGATTGGTATTTTCATCAATATCATTCCCATAAAGAGCATACTTCATTTCCATGCGAAGTGTATTCCTGCAACCAAGACCAACGGGATCAATCGCTTCTCCTCTGACGGAGAAAATTGCATCCCAAATTTTTATAATACTTTTTGGATCTGCATAAATTTCGAATCCCAATTCACCTGTATAACCAGTCCGAGAAATGGTGGCAGAATTTCCATCAATGTTACCCACTGTAAACCAGTAAAAATTAATATCATTTAAATCGATATCTGTTATTTGATTGAGTATGTCTCGAGACCTTGGTCCTTGAATCGCTAACAAACCTATCCTATCACTCATATCAAGAATATTTATATTTTCCGGTTTATGCGCCATGAGCCAATCTAAATCTTTTTCTTTATTTCCCGCATTCACCACCACCATGAAATGGTCGGGATATCGATAAATAATCACATCATCAATAATACCACCATCTTCATAACACATTGCCGAATATTGGGCCTGCCATGGCTGTAAAGAAACCACATCATTAATCATAACATAATCAAGGAATCCTTCTGCCTCATCCCCGGAAATAATGAATTCTCCCATATGGCTCACATCAAATAATCCTGCGGAATTCCGCACAGCCTCATGCTCCTTTATGATGCCTGCATACTGGATCGGCATCTCGAACCCGGCAAAGTTTACTAGTTTAGCACCAAGTTTTCTATGTTTTTCATATAAAGGCGTTCGCTTCATGATGATTCGAAATAATCTTTCAACTTTGCTAACCCCTCGTTGATATCGTCTGTAGAAATACCAGAATAGGCAAATCGAATATAAAAGTCAGTTTCGTCTGAGGATGGCCGGCCAAAATGCTCCCGTGTACAAAAAGATACATTCGCATTCTCAAGGGCACCCACTTGTAATTGATCCACCTCATTAAACCCTTTTCGCTTCATGATTTCATTGACATTCGGGAATAGATAAAATGTACTGCGAGGCGTTGGAATTTGAATACCATCCATGGCATTCAGCCCGGCCACTGCCGCATCACGTCTTTCTTTTAATGTGGTCAAAATCGTATCTGAGCCAGATGAATCTCCCATAAGCGCCTCCACCATAGCATGCTGGATAAAATGGGTGGTACAGGATTCTGCATTCACATTCAACTTTGATATAATATTAATGATTTTTTCCGGTCCAATGGCTCCACCGACACGCCATCCGGTCATGGCAAACTTCTTTGAAAATGTATATAAAATAATGGTGCGTTCCTTCATCCCGGGGATGGATACGATTGAGTGTGCATTCCCTTGGTAAATCATTTCATAATATGCATCATCTGTCAATACCCATAAGTCATTTTCAATGGCCAGTTCCGCAATTGCTTCCATCTCTTTCTTAGATGATTCAGCTGTAATAGGGTTTTGATAATTATTATAAATTAATGCGACTGTTTTTTCTGTAATGGACGATTTTAATCGATCCAGATCAATATCGAATCCAGATTCGGTCTGGATATAGCTATAAGGGACAGCAGTACCCCCCTGATACTCAATCTGGGATTCATAAATGGGATACCCGGGGTTCGGATACAACACTTCATCACCGGGATTCATCACGGCAGCAATAAATTTCCCAATGGTTGATTTTCCACCAGGTTGGACGGATACATTCTCAGGCCGATACGTCACGCCCCGTTTGGAGCCCACATCATGAGATAGTGCTTCCCGCAGGGGCAAAATACCTTCCGATGGACAATAGCCTGTATTTCCATCCTGAATGGCTTTAAGGGTGGCGTCCACAATATTTTCCGGCGTTGCCAGGTTTATATCCCCAAGGTGAAATGGATATACTTTATTACCTTTCGCCGCCCAGGCCCTCGCCTGTGCAGACACGGCAAATGCCGTTTCAGTCCCCAACCGATTGATTTGTTTTGCAAATTGCATGTATCTCCCTAAATCATTTTAGCTAATGCTTTTCGAATAATATCTTCCAATTCCCCGGATAATTCTCCAGCGACTTCTAAATCTTTCATGGTTTTATTCACATGGGACTGTTTATATCCCAACGATAAAAGTGCGTTTACCGCATCTCTGGCCATTGATGAACTTTCATCATCCATAAATCCAAGATCGTCTTTTCCATCCAAATCTGATGCAAATTTTTCTTTCAATTCTACAATGATCCGTTTGGCCGTTTTCGCTCCAATCCCCGGGATTACAGTCAGCGATTTCACATCGCCTGCCACAATTTTACTTTTAAATTCATCCGGATTGGTCCCTGACAATATATTCATGGCCGATTTTGGACCGATACCGCTAATGGTATTCAGATTCATGAATAAAGATCGTTCATCATTGTCCTTGAATCCGTATAGATCAAGGATATCTTCCTTTACATGCAAATGGGTGAGCAATTCCACCGGATCACCCTTTGAGGGCAAACTTTCATAAGCTGCAATCGAAATCCGGATGCGATATCGAATTCCACCTACATCAACAATAGCTTCTGTTGGGCTCTTTGAAAATAATTTTCCGTGAATTGAATCGATCAAACTCATAAATATTTATTCTGGTTAATGTGACAAAGCCCGATCGCCAGCGCATCCGAAACATCTAACGGTTTGGGCGGTTCATCCATTTTTAAAATTTGCTGCACCATATACTGGACTTGTGTTTTATCTGCGGCGCCATTTCCTACGACCGATTGTTTTACTTTTCGAGGCGCATAATCCATGGATGGGATACCTTTCGAAGCTGCAGCTAAGAGTAATACTCCCCGGGCCTGGCCTAGTAATAGTGCAGATTTTACATTTTGACTAAAGAATGTATCTTCTATCGCAAAAGCATTGGGCTCAAATTTTTCTAATAATTCAGTCATATGGCTGTTTAAATATTCTAACCGATTCGGCAGTGATTCTTTTACAGGCGGCTTAATAGTCCCAAACGCAACTGTACGGATTTGTCCGCCCTTGTAATCCAGAATACCAAAACCGGTAATGGTCAATCCGGGATCTACCCCAATCACTCTTTTTATTTTTTCCACCGAGGATTAATATCGCTTACAGACTATATATCTTCCTCATCCACATCGAGGTTAGAATATAAATTTTGAATATCATCATTATCTTCTAATACTTCCATTAATGTCATGAGTTTTTTAACATCACTCCCCTCAACTTTAGTGGTTGTCTTTGGCACCATTTCTACGGCCGAGGACGTAATATTATATCCTTTGTTTGATAATGCATCGGATACATTCACTGTTTCTGATGGTGCGGTTGTAATAATAAATTCTCCATCGGTATTACTAAAATCATCCGCACCGACTTCCAAAGCTTCCTCAAAAACCAAATCCTCATCATGACCGTTTTCAGAAATGGTTATTTGTCCCAGTTTTTCAAACATCCAAGCCACAGAACCATTCTCTCCTAAATTGCCGCCATGTTTATTCATGGCATGGCGAATATCTGCTACCGTCCTTTGTTTATTATCTGTGAGAACTTCCATAAAAAGTGCCACACCACCGGGGCCATATCCCTCATAAGTGAATTCTTCATAAGAAACACCTTCCAATTCTCCCGTCCCTTTTTGGATAGCCCGTTTAATATTTTCATTGGGCATATTGGCCGTTTTCGCAGTGGATACTGCTTGCCGAAGTCGTGGATTCGTTTCAATATCTCCTCCATCTCGAGCAGCAATCATTAATTCTTTAATCAATTTGGTAAATACTTTACCCCGTTTTGCATCGGTGGCTGCTTTTTTACGTTTGATCGTCGCCCATTTGCTATGTCCGGACATAAATTCCCTTGCGATAGTGATAACAGAAATGCAAAATTACGACCATAAAATCCCGATTCCCAATGAAGGGATTAACAGAAATGACAAATAAAACCATCAAAATCACCCAAAATAAATCTTTAGTGCGTATCGCTTTCAACCGACCGGAAGTACTCAATGCGCTTAGTGAAACAATGATTTTGGAAATCACGAAAATATTTCAATCATTGAATCATAATGATTCAGTTCGCGTAATTATTTTGGAAGGAATAGGCAAAGCATTTTCTGCGGGAGCCGATTTATCCTATATGAAAAATTCCGGAGAGTTAGATCTTGATCAAAATGAGCTGCAGGGGAAACAATTATTTGAAATGTACCAGGCAATTGAAGATTGTTCAAAACCGGTAATTGTCAAAGCACATGGATACGCCATTGGCGGCGGGTTTGGGTTTTTAACATTAGCGGATATTTCCATTGCAGAAACAAACACAAAGTTTTCCTTAAGTGAAGTGAAACTGGGAATCAATCCCGCGGTCATTGGCCCTTTTTGTTTGAAAAAAATAGGACTCTCCCATTTTAAATCATTGGGTATTTCGGGTGAACTCATTGATACGGAACGGGCATTGCGTATTGGCTTAATTCATCAGGTTGTGTCCGCTGAATCTATTGAGGAGGTTGTTATGAAAAGGGTGAATCAACTTCTCTTGGCGGGGCCCAATGCCATTTCCTCATTTAAATCCTATTGCAATAATATGAATTCGACCAATAGCGCTGCACTAATTGCCCAACTTCGCGCCAGCGAAGAAGGACAAGAAGGATTGGCAGCTTTTCTCGAAAAACGGAAACCCGATTGGTCAGAAACGATTGATTAACTATCCTCCAATTCAATGATTGATGAAGTTCGCATTGTGGAAGTGGGCCCTCGCGATGGTCTCCAGAGTATTTCTGAGCCCATTTCGACTGTAGAGAAAAAAACATATATTGATATGCTCTCAGAAGCGGGATGCTCGGAAATTGAAGTCACCAGTTTTGTATCACCCAAATGGGTCCCTCAGTTAGCCGATGCCAAGGACATCTCAGCCTCTATTCAACGCAATGATCATACCACATACACGGCTCTAGTTCCGAATAAAAAAGGGCTTGAGGCTGCCATGGAAAGCGGCTATCGCTCTGTGGCAATTTTTACCGCCGCCAGTGAAACATTTTCTCAAAAAAATACAAATGGCTCTATTGAACAAAACTTTGAACGATTTGAAGAAATGATTCCTATTTGGGAAGAAAATGAGATCCGTGTTCGGGCATATATTTCTGCCTGCTGGGTATGCCCTTACGAAGGCGATATTGGTGCAGAGTCTGTGATAAAAGTTATCCAGGATCTCGTAGACATTGGCGTTCATGAAATATCACTGGGAGATACAATTGGCAAAGCTACACCCAATGATGTTGAGTATTTATTGAAAATTATTTTAGACAATTGGTCTTCGGAGCTTTTTGCCCTCCATATGCATGATACGTATAATATGGCGGCAGAAAATATTACCATTGGTCTCGGTATGGGAATCCGGATTTTGGATTCAAGTGCCGGTGGTGTGGGCGGTTGCCCATATGCACCTGGTGCCAGTGGAAATATATCGACCGAAACCGTATTAAGGGTTTGTAATGAACAAGGGTTTGATACGGGCATTGATATTGATAAATTAAAAATAGCAGGTGAGTATATTCAATCCATCATTCAACAGTAAAATGGCACTAATTAAAACACATATCAAACCGGACTCGGAAAAATACAAATCCAACTTTGCCCACCATTCATTATTGGGGAAAGATCTTGAGTCAAAGCTGGATACGATTAAAAAATTGGGTCCGCCTAAACGGGTGGAAAAACATCGATCCCGTGGAAAAATGACCGCACGAGAGCGTATTAATACTCTGAGGGATTCTTCATCTCAATTTTTGGAATTCTCTCCCTTTGCCGGTTATGAAGTATATGAAGATTATGTCCCAGCAGCCGGTATAATTACCGGCATCATTACCATCCATGGACGCCAATGTATTGTCGTCGCCAACGATGCAACTGTTAAAGGCGGCACCTATTACCCCCTTACAGTCAAAAAACATTTACGTGCCCAAGAGATTGCGTTGGAAAATCATTTACCATGTATTTATCTCGTCGACAGTGGTGGTGCATTTTTACCCAAACAGGATGAAGTATTTCCGGACAAAGACCATTTTGGCCGTATTTTCTATAACCAAGCCCAGATGAGCGCTAAAGGTATTCCCCAAATCGCTTCTGTCATGGGATCATGCACTGCTGGTGGCGCATACGTCCCGGCCATGAGTGACGAAGCCATTATTGTGAATAAAACCGGCACCATCTTCTTGGGTGGACCGCCATTAGTAAAAGCAGCCATTGGAGAAGATGCAACCCCAGAAGCATTGGGCGGCGCAAAAATGCATACTCAAATTAGTGGTGTGGCAGACCACTTCGCTAAAAATGACAAAGAAGCTTTAGAAATTGTTCGAAATATAATTGACCATTTACCTAATTCAACTCACGAGTCTTCCACCTTTGATCCACCAAAATATCGTGCAGAGGAAATATTGGGAATTGTGTCAAAAGATTACCGCACAGCTTTTGATGTAAAAGAAATTATCGCTCGTTTAGTGGATGGTTCTGAATTTCAGGAATTCAAATCTGACTATGGCAAAACATTAGTGACAGGATTCGCGAAAATTGAAGGACAGACCTTAGGTATTGTCGCCAATAATGGCGTTTTATTTAGTGAGCCAGCTATGAAGGGTGCCCACTTTGTAGAATTATGCTGCCAAAGAAAATTACCCATTTTATTCCTCCAAAATATTACCGGATTTATGGTGGGAACCAAGGCGGAACAAGGCGGTATTGCTAAAGATGGTGCTAAATTGGTCCAGGCGGTTGCATCAGCCAACGTTCCAAAAATGACCGTTATTATTGGCGGAAGTTTCGGTGCAGGGAATTATGCAATGGCGGGCCGGGCTTATCAGCCGCGGTTTTTATGGATGTGGCCAAATGCAAGAATTTCTGTCATGGGTGGAAACCAGGCTGCAGATGTGCTGGCGACGGTGAAAAAGGATCAATTAAAATCTAATGGTAAAGAAATGAGCGAGAACGAATGGGAAAAAATCAGAAAACCTATTTTGGAAAAGTATGAAAAAGAAGGTCATCCTTATTACGCCAGTGCCAGACTCTGGGACGATGGTGTAATCCATCCTACTGATACACGCCAAGTGGTGGGTAAAGCCTTACGCGCAGTTATGAATGCACCCATAGAGGATCATAAATTCCCCGTTTTTAGAATGTAGAGATGGGAATCACAAAAACTTTATTTATTATATTTTTACCTATTTTACTTTTAAGCCAAGTTGATACAGTTTCTTTTGAACAAATCAAAATTATCCCAGGTTCAACTGTTCCCGATTTTTCTGCATTGGATGAAACTGAAGAAATTCGTCAATTATCTGAATTAAAAGGGAAAAAGAACCTTATTATGATTTTTTTCCGTGGTTATTGGTGACCCCATTGCCGTCGGCAGTTGGCTGAATTATCTAAAATTAAACTTCCGAAAGACACGAAGCTTTGGGCCATAAGCGTTGAAGGGCTCAGTGCAAATGCTAAATTCAAAAAACAAAATACAAAAAAAGGCCACCCCATTACCTTTCCTCTACTTTGGGATATGGATGGTGAAATTATTAATTCATTTGGGCTTAAAGATCCCCGATATAAAGGTGGCAAATATGAGGGCATCCCCTATGCCAGCACATATATCATTGATAAAAACGGAAAAGTTATTTTCGCCCATATTGCACTAACTTATTCAAAACGTCCCAGCATTGACCAGATATTGTCTGAATTGGAAGCGCTTAACAACCCCTATTGACACAACCTCAATCTAATCTAAGGCTTTATATGGCTATGATCTTCGCCATGCTAATTTGGGGCTTATCCTGGTCAAACGCCAAAATTGCCGGCCAATACGCTGATCCTCAATTACTTATGTTTTGGCGCTTCACTTTTGCAGCCATGACTATGGTTCCAACCATGCTGTTTTTAGGGATAAAACCGACATTCAAACAAAAAGCCATACCACTATTACTGGTGGCAGCTATATTCATGGTTCTTTATAATTATATGTATTTTAAGGGAACCCAGATTGGTCAGGCCGGATTGGGCGGGGTCATCACGACAAGTTTAAACCCTGTGATTACAACCATCCTTGTGGTATTGCTTTTTAAACACACTATACACCAAAAAGAAATTGTGGGTATCCTTATGGGTATTTTTGGAGGGTTAATTCTGATTAAAATCTGGTCAGTGGATATCTACCAGTTATTTAACAGTGGTAATATTTATTTTGTTTTTGGTGCTGTCCTCTGGGCCATTGTTACACTTTTAACTCAAAAGGCCAAGTCCGACATGAATGTGGTCACTTTCAGCTTTTGGATGTACACGATATCCATTGTTATTGCTTATCCCTTTGCAGCCGAATATAGTATTTTATCCGTTTTTTCATTTGACTGGATTTTTTGGATCAACTTTTTGAGTCTTTCGATTGGTTCGTTAGCCTTCGCAACTTCAATCTATTTTTTGGCTGCCATGGAACTGGGTTCTCAAAAAGCATCTTCTTTCACTTTTATGGTTCCGGCAGCGGCTATGATTTTTGCCATGATAATTCTTGGGGAAAAACTCGAATTGACCACCCTTATCGGCGGTGGAATGGCGATATCAGCAGTATATTTAATTAATCGGAAATAACAGAAATTAATTTTTCAACCAAAACTTTGGGCGGTCGTTTTGGCTTACCATCCTTTATTTCGATAAAACCATGAATGGTTTGACCGGTGACCAATAACTTATTATCCGACTTTCGGAACACTTCATAATCTATGGTCATCCTTGCCTTGGGCACTTCTTTTATCATTGTCCGAACGACAATTTCATTCTCAAAACGCGCACCTTCTTTATAATTTGCAGTGGCTTTCACCACCGGCATATAGTATCCTGCATCTTCAATTTCGGTTACAAAAATGCCTATATTATTTAATAGCTCTGTCCTAGCTTGTTCAAAATATTCCAGATATCGGGCGTAATAGACGACACCCATCTGGTCAATATCCTTATAATATATTTTAGTATGATAGTCGTATGAGACCATTAGGATTCAGTAAAAACACCCATTTTATCATACCGTTCAATGCGCCGTGCTAAAAATGTATCCGGATCAATTTCTTTTAACTGGGCAATTTCGTCTAACAAAACACTTTTCAGGATGGTTGCCATTTCAGCTGAATTTCGATGAGCGCCTCCCAATGGTTCTTCAATAATGCGATCACAGATACCCATATGCATGAGATCATCCGGAACCACTTTCATGGCATCCGCTGCATCGGGCGCTTTTGCAGCATCATGCCAAAGGATGGATGCGCACCCTTCCGGGCTAATCACTGAATACCAAGTATTCTCCAACATAAGCATACGGTCGCATACACCAATTCCCAATGCACCGCCACTAGCTCCCTCCCCAATGATAACGGAAATGATAGGAACCGTCAATTTTGACATCTCCCATAAATTTTTTGCAATCGCCTCACCCTGACCCCGTTCTTCCGCACCAATCCCGGGGTAAGCACCGGGTGTATCAATGAGGGAAATAACAGGTAAATTAAATTTTTCTGCCAGTTTCATGATTCTGAGTGCTTTTCGATACCCTTCGGGGCGCATCATTCCGAAATTTCTTAAAAGGTTTTCTTTTGTATTCCGACCTTTCTGCTGCCCGATGAATACAACTTTCACATTATCAATCGTGCCCAATCCACATATGACAGCGGCATCATCACCAAAATGGCGGTCCCCATGGAGTTCAATAAAATCCGGTGCTAATGCCTTGATATAATTCAATGAAAATGGCCGTTGGGGATGGCGAGCCAATTGGACGCGCTGCCAACGAGACAATCCTGAGAAAATCTTTTTTAAGGATGCTTTTCGTTTGACCTTTAATGTTGATAATTCACTGGAATGATCCACGGAACTTGCATCTGCTTCCAATTCTAAGATTGCTTGATCAATTTCCTCAACGGGCTTTTCAAATTTTAAGTAGTAATTTGCCATAATGAATTAAAATTTTGTCTCTAATCTAAGGGTTAATTAAACCGACAGAACACCCGAAAAAACGCGAATATATTATTCGATTTCTTCGGGAATTTAGTGTAATCTGTTGGATATCATTTATTCCAACCGAAGATTCTCCAAATACGAAGGCGCCAAACCATCCATACCGCCTCAAACATAATGGATCGGCTCATCTTTGATTCACCAATGGTACGATCAATAAATATAATGGCATGCTCCTTCAAGCTATATCCTTTTATCCATGCACGAAAATTCATTTCAATCTGGAAGGAATATCCCGATGACTTCACATTGTCCAAATCGATGGATGCTAACACTTTTCTGGACCATGCTTTGTATCCGCCCGTTGCATCTTTGATTGGCATCCCCGTGGCAATGCGAGAATAGAGATTTGCCCCATAACTCAAGACCAACCGCCGAATGGGCCAATTCACCACGCTCACGCCATGAATATACCGACTCCCGATGACAAGGTCATGGTTGCTTAAATGGGCGAGCATGGCGGGGATTTCCATGGGATCATGGCTCATATCTGCATCCATTTGAACAATGGCATCATAATCGCGACTTAATGCCCAGTGAAATCCATGGATATAGGCACGGCCAAGACCATCTTTTTTCGCCCGAACCTCCAAATGTAAGTTCGGATGTTTCTTCTGTAAATCGCGGACAATATCTCCTGTACCGTCTGGTGAACTATCATCTACAATGAGTAAATGGTAATCAGGATCAATCCTGAATAAATGCTCAACTAATATGGCAATATTCTTATGTTCGTTATAAGTGGGTGAAATGATAAGTGTTTTCATGACGCTAATTGATTACGAATTTCTCTCAAACAAGTTTCAACACTTTTAGGACGAATACCAAGTTCCTTTTCAATTTTATCTGTTTTCATACCGCTCTTTAACGGACGGGGTGCATCCTGATTCAATTCAACAGTTTTAATGGGTTTAATTAATGAGGCATCCAACTCAAATATATCTGCAATAATGTGTGCAAATTCATATCGGTTCATTACCCGATCGCCCCCGTAGTGGTGTGTGCCTAATAATCTTTTATCTATCACTCTTTCAATAACATCCGCCAACGCTTCCGTCCATGTGGGATTATTCCACTGGTCATCTACAATATTGATGGTTTTTTTCGCAACCAGGGAATCCACCACCCATTTCACAAAACTGGCTTTGGTGTATTTTGTATAGCCATAGACGACATTGGGACGAAGGGTTGTGACTATGCATTCCGTCGATTCCAAATATTGATCCGCTTCCCATTTTGTTTGTCCATAAACAGAAATTGGGTTTGGAATATCTGCTTCGGAATAAGGTCCATTATTTCCGTCGAATATATAATCTGTAGATATCTGGATAAAATGCCCCTTAAACCCATCCGCCAGAAACTTAACCGCATCTACATTCGCCGATTGTGCTCCTACTGGATTTAGCTCGCATCCATCCACATTTGTCATGGCGGCCAGATTTAGAATAACATCAGGTTGAAATTCATTCTTTACCTGATCCACAGCTGTTTGGTCGGATATATCTAAGGCTAAAGCATGGTCGCTTTTTCTATCATCCGGTACAAACAAATCAACGGCTAAAATGTTGAATCGATGAGAAAGTTGCTTTATGCAAGCCACCCCCAATTGCCCAAAGGCACCCGTAATCAGAATGCGCTTCATTAGACTGACTGTATTACGAGCCACCAAGGCTCGAAGTCACAAAGGCTTACAAGAGAGAAATTTGAAGAAAACATGGAAAGATTATTATTCATAAATATATATTTCGATTCTTTGTGTCTTCGTGGCTAATTGACAACCCTAAATGAATGGGCTACAATATCCACCTGTCTCAAGAGCATATATTTATCTTTCCCGGGATGAAAAATCATCAAATGTATAAAGTAAGTTCGATTGGATGGTTCATCATAAAATAAATATAAAATAAATGGGCCCCCTTGGGCTTCCTCTATACTTTCCCATAATCCAGTGATCTTCCATGCCCCTCTATCATTAAATTCACTCGGTTCAATTTTAAACTGATAATCTGAATATTGAATGTGATCAAAATTGTCCAGAGGAATTTCTTTTACGTAATCATGGACAGATACACTATCCTGGAACACCAATCCATCGGCCCACTTTACGGCCAGCCATCGGTATGGCATATCCCGACCCATCCAGAAAAATTTCTGCTCGGCACTGTCCGCAATTACCGTATATCCCCATGGGATTTTCATGGTCCACCCATATTTATCCGCCAGTTCTTTTGATAAATCTTTTTGCAGGGTTGACCCATCAAACAAATGTTTACTCTGCCGTTTGAAAAATAAATCGTCATATTGTTTCTTTAGCCAAGGCCCTTGATCTTCAGCCCGTTCAATAATTTTATCTAAAGTGGGACCATTTATAATGAGGTAATTTTGATTCCGAGCATAAATATCCTGAGCAAATATAAGCTGATTATCCCCCTTCATAGAGGAGGCATACTGAGAAGGCGACAATATTTGTTTTACCAGTTTCGCACCCAAATTCCGGGGATGATCCCCCATGGCAGCCACAATCACATTCACATGGTTATTCACATCATTGAAATTTTCCGGATCTACCCAAACGGTGCGGTAATAGGGCTCGGGCTGGGGCGTATAAAGTGTATCGTTAAAAATAGTGGTGAGTACTTGTTGGATTTTGTCACGATCTTCAAATGCAGCCACCACCACCAATTCATTGTCGGCACCCATGGCACGGGGTTTCACCGAGTCGCAACCCACCCATAAGGATAATATTGTTAGTATAATTCCAAATCTTTTCAAGGTCTTTGTCCTACTAATTTTCAAGTATGAAATTAGCCCGTTGTTTCTCAAAAAGCACTGCTATAACCTTTAGGTTAACCTTATCACCCAAGCGGTATTCATGTCTGGACTTCCGTCCCCGAAGACAATAGCGATCTTCATCGTAAGAATAGTCATCATCTTCCATGGTGTCAATATGGATTAGCCCTTCTGCCAATGAGGATTGCAATTCTACAAAAATTCCAAAATTAACCACACCAGAGATCCGACCTTCAAATGTTTCCCCAATCCGCTCATTGAGCCAGCGCAATTGTTTCAGTTTGATATATTCTCGTTCTGCCGACAATGCTTTCAGTTCAACTTCGTTAGAAGTATTAATTGATTTTAGCATGAGTTCTTTCCATTCGCCCGCCTGTTGAATGGATTTATTACACACCATTTTAATCATGCGGTGAACCATGAGGTCAGGATATCGGCGGATGGGCGAAGTGAAATGGGTATAATGGTCAAATGCCAGCCCAAAGTGACCTTGATCTTTCATGGAATATTCTGCCTTGCTCATGGTGCGCAATGCCACATTTTCTATAAGAGAGCGATAAGGCGAATCTTCTACATGTTTCAGGACATTTTTAATATCGTTGGGTGATAACTCTCCTTTGGGTATTTGAATACCCAATCGTAAAACTTTGAGAAGATCTGTAAAACGAACCACATCCTTTTGATCTGGATCTGCATGAACGCGATACACAAATGGATATTTCTTCGGAAGCTTTTTGGGAATCTCCGCTGCCACTACCCGATTCGCCAACAACATACATTCTTCTACAATTCGATGGGATTCCATCCGTTCACTGGGACGAATCTCATGGGGAATCCCCTTTTCACCCATTTCAAAAATGGGTTCAGGAATATCAAAATCTATACTCCCCGCATCGGAGCGGTTTTTGAATAGTCGCTTGGCCAATCGCTTCAAGATGAGAATATCATCTTTGAGCTTGTGATCTTTCTTTCCCTCAACAATATCCTGGACATCTTGATAGGTGAATCGTGCTTTGCTATTAATAACCGTGGGCAAAATATCCGTTTCTATAATATTGAAATCTTTATCCATTTTCATGATGGCAGATACGGCCAGCCGATCTTCATTCGG